>Ga0126342_10003883_pt1 | contig 25086 bp, 34 predicted proteins | sample Cyp1metagenome_FD_92528 | JGI IMG/M metagenome (GOLD analysis project Ga0126342, IMG submission 92528) | Coral microbial communities from Lord Howe Island, Old Settlement Bay, Australia - Cyphastrea 1 metagenome | ecosystem: Host-associated > Invertebrates > Cnidaria > Coral ...
CTAGGGTGGAAAAAATCCTTTTGAGGCTCTGAAACTATTGCGCCTGCCACGCAAAAGCAGGGGTCACATTCGCCCCTAAACGAGGGTCACATTCGCCCCTAAACCCACTTCATCCCCCTTCATGTAGGGGCAAATGCGACCCAAGATGGTTTAGGGGCAAATGCGACCCCCGTGCCATCTGGCGGTCACGGTTGAGGTCCGGCAGTGCCCACAGGTCTGGCAGTGCCCGCTGAGATCTGGCGGTCGCAGTTGACGCAGAGGCAGAGTCCGAGGCGGAGGCAGGCGGAGGCAGGCGGAGGCAGGCGGAGGCAGGCGGAGGCAGGCGGAGGCGGGCGGAGGCGGGCAGCACCCCTGATAAAATCATATAAAATCTAGAGACCCTGGCAGGTGGGGAAAAACAGAGACGATGTCCATCATTTTTCAGTTTTCAAGTTTAGGGGGTGTAATCTTACAAATCAAACCTGAAGTTCTGGTCGTCTTTGGAGACCCGACAACCCTTTGGCGTCTCGAAATGCACTATTCCAATGGGTTTGGGCAAGAATTGAGGACCACAACAGTTGAATAGTTCCATTGCCAGTCGCCAAGAACATGTGATTCCTATCTTGGTATCATATGTTCCATGTTGAAAAAAAAACATCAATTTACCACGCTTGACCACACGCATCCCCAATTTTTCTTTGTCCAAATATGATGTGACCCTACAAATTGTGGTGTGTGTTCACAGGACAAGTGATGACAATCCGATGGAATCTGCTGGAATTTCTGCCGGTTGGTTGATGTCGATTCCCACAATGGGTCCTTGTCCTCCACAATACATCATGGCTAATCTTAGACACTCTGCAGAAAATAGTTAATTCTTTTAATGTATATCATAATATACATATACATATTATATACATGTAAACATTATATTATAATATACACTATGAGTATATCATCTATAGACGTCGTATGTTCTCTTTTCCCACATATATTTAAAAAAATAAGAAAACAACCACACAACGAAGGACCTGCTGCAGCCGCGCTAGGGTGAAGCCCAAGGAAAAGGTCGTGAGGCTCCACAAAAGCAGCGACCAGGCTACGAATTTCCAGAAGTTCTGCCGCAGGCTCTTCCTGCATGTTTATCATCTATTTCTATGGGCCATTAGCTTCAAGGCGGAAAGCCATTACTCACTACAGTCCATTACGGTATATCCCCGGTATTCTTTGATTCTTAAGCCCGTGTAGAGCATAGTTTGTAAAGCTTATCAAGGGCGAATCTTAAACAGCAACAACCAGTTTACCCTGTGGTTATTTAAGCTAGCTATGGAAAATCACAATTTTCAATAGCTGAATCGTCATGTATATCATCTATTTCTATGAGCCATGGCTTCCATAGCTATTTTAAATCACCAGAGGGTAAGGCATTATTACCCATCTTGTTAACTATCTTCCTGCAGACTTCATTGAAGCGGCTGCGGAGCTGACAAAAACACAGATTTCAGCAAGGAACATATGGGAATTGAATGATGCGATATAATAGGATGTTCAAATTTTGATGGATGTTAATGGGATACAACATACATGGAGATTTCATCAACAAAATTGGGGATATCATGATGATATCATGGTTTTCAGAATTAATGGGTGTTCATGGAGGATATTTCAATATAATATATTTTAATATAATTTCATAACTGTATAACTCACCACCGATATATGATTGTTTGAAGCGCAAATTTCTTAAACAGTTGGATTATCATTGATTGTGCAGATTGTATTTGTGGATCGATTTGTTTGGGAGCTTCAACGGAAATCCCAAAGCCTGTCTGAGTTTTTTTTTTGGATTTCTGAACGGGGCATGAACCAAAAATTTGGGGAATCATCAAAAAGAATGAGGAAGTTTCAGGACATGAACCAAGTCGACTCTCGGGATACCAAGAAAATTATTCGGATTGACCATCTCGAGATTTTTTTCGCATGCTACAGGACGGGATACATAAGGATACATAGGGCAAATGAAGCACCAAACTTTGTCATTTTAGGGAGATGTTTGAATTTCATCCACACGTGCCATGGTCAAAACATGGAAACAATTGATGTATACCAGGCCTGGTAAACTTACAAAAAGCTATTGAAAATAGTCATAGAAATAGTTGAGTTACCCATTAATAGCATGGTGACTGTCCATATTTATGTAAACGTTTACCAGAGGGTATAGGCTATGGTCATCTATCCGATATTGCGAATCCAAACATAATGCGTACATAGATCCCTATGAAAATGGGTTGATGACCATCCCCTTTTATAGGAATATCAACCATGTTTTGACTATGACACACGTGTTCATGTGGTCAAATGATCATCGGACACCCAAGGCGTCCCGCAGATGTAGTGGATATGGCCGTTCAACGGATAATGCCACGGAAACAACAGTGGCTCGCTGGGAACTCGTCAAAACAGAATTTGCATGACTGGTTGGTGGTTTTGAGCTATCCCTCTGAAAAATATGCGAAAGTCAGTTGGGATGATGAACTTCCCAATAGATGGAAAGTCATAAAAAATGTTCCAAACCACCAACCAGTGATTATTAACCATTATTAACCATCATTAACCATCATTAACCATCGGAATCTGGTTGGTATTTTTGTTTATCCGAAAAAGCCAACGTGAAAGATGAACCAAAGCAGGGATCACCCAGCAAAACAGGAGTGCACAGCTCCGAAACTGTCCCCAATTGCCCAGAAATTGAAAGTCACATAAATACAAAGCTTCTTTGCTTCATGACATGTTCCAATTTTACATGGTTTTGTTCGGAAACCGCTTAAATGGATAGATTTCAGGCATGTGTAAAATCACAAGTTATCAGTAGCTGTTCTTTTGTTTTTCTATCCTAACTTTGGGTTTTTTTTCGATAAGAATTCAGCTGATGGCTGGGACTGGGGAGGTCGTTGGGTCGAAAAAAACCTAAGTGGTTGGTTCATTGATTTCAGGATCCGAACAAATTGGAACCCGACCAGAAAAATCATCTATAGCTCGGTAGCTCCCATTTTTTGGGATGTTTTGGAGCTCTATGAAAAAACCTGATGTCTATCTATATTTTTAGGGCTCAATTTCAGGATATAGCCCCAATTTCAATGGCATGGTCCAGTTAGAATTGATTTACCTATGAATCATGGTGATTTTCCAGTTCGTTTTTTGTATGTTTACCAGAGAAAAAGTGATGACAATGCTCATCAACTGGGGCGCACGGATTCCACCAGGTCCCTCCCAGGCACCAGTGTGCAACAGGCGAATCGACCCACTCGAAGAACAAAGGATGATTCCTGACCGTGGACGCTGAAGAAAACGGGTGATTTAAAGGGATCTAAAGGGATGAAATAAGGTGATTTATGTGGAGTTGATATGTTTCTGTTTGTTGGTTGATATTTATCGATATATGGCAGTGTGTCAAAACCCATGGAAACCCCTTCTGTTCACATCAAAATAGCTGGGATTTATGGATGTGAATAACCCACTAAAAATGGTATTAATACGTATTGATCCGTAGCCATATCATATATCACCCATAAAGCCTAGTTCTTGTAGAAACTAAGCTAGCTGTCGACCAGAAAGCCCCGAAATCTGTAGAGTGAAGCGGTCAGTGAGACATTTCATACACCCCTTGAAAAGTAAGCTGTTTGTCTGAAAATGGGTACCCTCTGGTAATTTAACATAGCTATTGAAAATCACCATTTTTAATGGGAAAATCCACTATAAATGGTCATTTTCAATAGCTATGTAACAAATTACCAGAGGGTACATATTATGGATGGTTTATCATGAATCTCCCATTTAATGATATATAATTAATTATATAATGTTCCCATGAAACATATGAAACATAGGGTTAACCTATCAGAGTATCCAAAAATTCCATTTTTAATAGGGTACCTTTACTGTTTACCAACCAAAATGTTACCCTCCGGTAGACTTCGCTTCTTGCTGAGCTTCGAGGTCTTGCGATAGGTGCTTGCCCATGCCTCCACTGCGAGCCTTACAGACATGCGCAGGGGGAGACTGCCCTGGAACATGCTGTACCCTCTGGTAAACGTTTACATAACTATGGAAAATCACCATTTTTAATGGGACAATCCACTATAAATGGCCATGTTCAATAGCTATGTTAGTTTACCAGAGGGTAAAGTGTTTTTTCAATCGAGCAAACTTGAGCTCCCGAAGCGCAATGACGAGGGGCATGTTGCAAGCTAGATTCGCTTGCAGCGGTTTGGTGAAATTGTTAAAAAAGCAAGAAGTGAAAGGCAAATTACAGAAAATCCTCTTCTAATCAAACAGGTAATGAACAAAAACACAGAAAAAAACATGAAGAAAATCACATGGGTGGTGAAAATTTAGGACCTAGACCAGTGATTTTGATACCCATCTTCTAATGAGAGACCTCGGGGCTCAGATCAAGTCGGGTACAGTAATTCCGCAAGCCAGCGTCATGGACAGGGACAGTCATGGAATATACCAAGAAAACATAACTGGTTGGTAGTGCAATAACCATCTTGAAAAATATGAGTTCGTCAATGGGAAGGATGACATCCCATATATGAAATGGAAAATAAAATTCATGTTCCAAACCACCAACCAGATAAGAAAACGAGGTACTTTGAAGCGACAACAAAAAATACCATGGCTTGCTACAAGCAATTTCCACCTGAAGTTTCTGGCCATTCGGATCCATGTGGAGAACCGTCTCTTGATCTTCCCATTAAGAATGGTTTATGAAGGTTCATAGTTGGGGATGGGTCAAAACCCTGGTACCTAGTGAACCCCAAAATAGCTGGTAAATGGATGTTCATCCCACTAAAAATGTATCTATGGGTATTGACCCATACCCAGTTCATAGATCCATGGCACGCATGGGACTTTCCGCTTTGGGGGCCAACATGATCTAGAACTGACTTTTGAAGCCATGAAAAGCATTCAAAAGCCATACCGAAGTCCATCCAACATATGAGCATATTATAACTTATAAGCTTTAAAAATCAATCAGTCCATTAACTGATCACATAACTTCACTTGTTTTTGATGGTTGCTTTTGTTGCAGATATACCCTCTGGTAATTTGTTACATAGCTATTGAAAAACGTTTACCAGAGGGTATAGATAATAATTCTCCATTAAAACTACCCTCTGGTAATTTAACATACATAGCTATTGAAAATGACTATTTATGACCATTGAAATGGTGGATTTACATGGATTTACCCATTTTTCTCGAAAAAAAATTGTCAAAATCCTCTCGTGGATCATCCTCGCCTGTAGAAGGGCCTGGCTTCCAGGTCCGTGGACCGGATGCCGCCCTCGGCCCAGGGATGTCGCCACGCGCCGCAGCGGAAGTTGATGTCCGGACAGCTGCAGCAATCGACGCCTCGGCGGACATGGAAAGGTGGGAACTGGGGTGTTTTTAGCCCTGAAAATCAGAGTTTTTTTACAGTCCAAGCGTGTTAAACCATGTTAAATCATGTTAAACCATGTTAAACCTATGAAAAATGAAGCTCATTACAGGCATTCTGGGCTGAAGTGGTCGAAGCCATGAACATTTCCTGGATCCCACCCGGCTGTTGCCGGGGTCCGGAAGAATGGCGGTCCAACTGTTTTCGCTACCGGCGCTGTTAGCGACCCATAGGAAAATGCCACTGGGGGTTTCGGGTGATTTGGGGGGTGCAATAAGGTTCAATAGCACTTGCACACATAGATGATGCTACGCTACTTAACGTCAACTTCATTTCAAATAAGTTGGTATGCTACTTGAAGTTCGCTTCATGTCACATACGTCATGCTACGCTACATCAAGTAAACTTCATGGAACATAGACGATGACACAGGAAATGATATGTTGCTGTGATAAAGTTGGATGCCTGTTTTTTTTTTCGAAAAAAATAGCCCGAAAACGAAAACCCAAAATTGAAAAAGGCTGGCCTTCCTGCAAATACCAACGAATGCCTTGAAATCTTGACTTCCACACAAAAATGCTCCGAAATGCAGGTTTTGAGATCTTGCCATTTTAAACAATATTCAAATTCCGGGTCTATTGGCACCGGTACCTTGTTTTCTTCCACAAAGCAGAACTAGTTGGTGGTCCCCGTGAAAATATATCATCATCCCATCTCTAAAACATCTTGAAAACTAGATTTGAAACCACCAAACGGAAAAAAAAAAAAAACTGACTGCGGCGCCAGGTTGCCCACTGCAAAATAGTCATAGCTTCCATATCCTCATCTGGCTGCGCCCACAAGAAACTTGAAGGATCTTGAAGGCATTCACGGTACAGTAATCACCGGGAATAACGTCAGTACATGGTCAATGATTTTTCGGTACATCCAAGGAGCTTGGCGCACCACCCACGTTTTGCAGCATGGTGCCATTGGTCACTATGGGAGCAATGCAGTAGGTGCGTCCAGCGTTCATGAAGCATCCAGCGTGTTCCTTGGATTTACTTTAGAAGCTTACAAGAAACCTCAAAAAGATAGAACATCAAAATAAACCAAAATAGTCGACCTTCACTTTTCTACCATTTTGGAGGGTTACTGAAAGGCACCCAATGTTGTTCCCTAAAATAATACAGCCCAGTGGGCTGGCTTCCCATTCTCAGTCTGCCAGACTTGGTCTATCCAACTGCAGATATGCCCAGATATGTCCGTCCAGATATGCCGAGTGATTTTTGCCAACTTGCCTATCCTCAATCACAAAAAAAACTCCCCACGTTTTTTCTTGGCAAAATTCAACCTTTTGTGGGTGAAATGCCAATGGAAACAGAAAAAACATATATATATATATATACATATTTATTATTACTATTATTATTATCATTATTACTATTATTATTACTATTATTATTACTATTATTATTACTATTATTATTACTATTATTATTACTATTATTATTACTATTACTATTACTATTATTGTTACTATTATTATTACTATTATTGTTACTATTATTATTACTATCATTATTACTATTATTATTACTATTATTATTACTATTATTATTACTATTATTATTATCGTTATCGTTATTTGCCTAAAAGAAGGGACACCCACAATTTGATGGTGTACCAACCTATAATATACCTATATAACAAAATAAGCAGTTGTCAATTCACATTGAAGATGCTCAAGTCCCAAATTTTGTCGGATGAATATGGGAATATCATCAACCATGTGGGGCAATAACGAAGGATTTGTTATGGGCGGATAGTAATTGGTTGATGTCAAATAAACAATGGATGAATTTGATCGTGACACATGTCCTCACTGTTAGTCTCTGGAATGATTGTTTTTTGGGGAATCAATGGAAATCATTCCCAAATGGCCCAACTCTTCAGCTATTTTTACAATGTGGGGCCCCCGTTAGATAGCTAAGTTGGTGAACATAACTCCAATAACTATGGTTTATGGTACGCAAATAACTATAGTTAATGGGGTTTATAAACCAACAAACATCACTGGGGGGCCCCACATTGTATGTGAATTCTTAGAATTCAGCCAGGATGATACCGGGTTTTCACTGCCAAAATGGGTTAGAACTTTTGCTGTGGCCGCCAAGGGGCCGAATCAATGCCAGCCGTGGAGGCAAAATCCACCGCTCCAGCGTCTTGAATCTGAGCCCCTGGAACCACGGCCGGATCAATGCCGCGATAGGCCTGGACGGATGCTGCGCGTTGCCGCGTTGCGGATGCTCCACAGGGAACATCTTTGGGAAGTCAGGGAGGAAAACAGCAACGAAACTGGAGCTAAATAAACCATGGAAAATGGTGAAGAAACCAGCAAAAACCGTGAGACATCTCTCTGATACAAAGAAGTCTGGCAATTTAAAGTCCAGATGTTTGATGCAAAAATCTGGAGGTGGATTTTCCATTGCCAATCCGGAGGTTGCTCTAGGATATGGATTCCACTAACAATGGGTCCTCGTCCGGTCATCCAACCTGTTTCTTTCTGCATGCAGCGATTCCTCTGCAAATGGGTGATCCCTGCATGGCTTCATGGTTTTGGAGGTGATATCCTTTTACAAAAAATGCGCGAAAAAAACAGATACAGGATGCGGCCCCAGTTCGTTAGCTAAGTTGGTTTATAACTATAACAAGTTGGTGTATGATATTTAGAACTATATTTAGATGGGGTTTTCTACACCAACAAACATAGCTGGGGGCCCCATCCTGTACGAGGATCATCCCACTTCTACCGTTGAAAATCAAAGATGGTGAACACCAGCTACAATGTGGGGCCCCAGTAAAAGATAGCTAAGTTGGTGAACATAACTCCAATAACTATGGTTTATGATACTTATAACTATAGTATTCATGGGGTTTATAAACCAACAAACATCACTGGGGGGCCCCACATTGTAGAAGTAAGTGGCCATCCAGTTGATTGACCCAGCACTGCCTCTCTAGACTACCGGGTAGAAGATGGAGGGAACCCTTGGAACAGTGGCGTCTGAACACACCATTGACACCAAGCAAGAAGCCATCTACTAAGTCCGCACAACATGGTTGAAGTATAGCAACCCCCGAAAAACATATAAAGTGAAATCCGGCAAATATCATGCAATGTGGGGCCTCTTAGTGATGTTTGTTGGTTTATAAACCCCATGAATACTATAGTTATAAGTACCATAAACCATAGTTATTGGAGTTATAAACCAACTTAGCTATCTTGGGGGGCCCCACATTGCGGTCAATATTGGCAAATGATTTTTCTTTTTTGGGTTACTGTGAACATCTGTGAACAGCCACTGGAAATAGTGCTGAAATCCCAATCCAATCCTTCCCAGGCAATAAAGATCCCTAGAAAACACCCCCCAAACTCAGGTTTCAACCCCAACCTAAGCCCACCCAGTGGAAAATGGGCGCCAGAATGGACGCCAGCAACCCATTTTCCACCCGCCTTCAGCAGAGAAATCTCTGAGTACTGCTGCCAGTAATTCTTCCAGAGATGATGTCCCATGAAGCCACCCATGGTGGACGCCAGCAGACAGAAGAGAAACTTCCAGCATGGAAACCTGAGAACTTCGGACCATCATTAAAAAAAGTCCGCCAAGAACCAAAGAAATAGGGCTGAAGGGATGATTTGGGGGTGAATTGAGATGTTTTTACCTGGAGACTCAGGGATAAATTGAACTTCTGGAATTTGATTCAACTTTGCTTTGCGAGATGTTCTATTCGCTCGGAGTTGTTTCGTATGCATTTTTTTGCTCATGATAGTTGGTTCTGAAACATTGGATGTACCCACCCTGCTTTCATCAAAGCGGCGCAGCCGGACAAGAACAGCCATACCCTTGATGGGTTCCCGGCGCCTGTTCTTCCGTAAATATCATCTGTATAAATAGGAGCCAACAAAATCATATATGACCACTATGTTCAAGTGATTTTTGAGGATTCACAGCGTGAAATGCTAACCAATCTGGGGACAAGTCGCGATATGGGTCAAGTGGTCCAGTTGACCCATATCCGATATCCCAGCAGTTGCAGGAGATTTCATTACCAGCTTTGCAAACAATCAGATTGCTAGATCTTGTGGAGAACCGGTTTTTATGGATGAAAATAGTGCCACCTTGCGGCAATCCCCTCCATCAAAAAAACGGAGCCAATCCACATGATTTCTGACCGCATCTCAGAGAAACGGCACAGCCTTCAGGTTCCTCTGGGACATATGATGTATATTGATGTATACTCATACTCCAAGCAGTGAGTTGCTTTTTCAAGCCCCCTTGTGATATAACTCTACTTAGATTACTCAAACGCGGGGAATCACCTGCAGCAAAGCCTGGTTTGTCACTTTTACGGAGGGTTTTTCAATGGGATCAATGGGATCTATGTATAGGTTTGTATGTTACCCTCTGGTAAATTCACATAGACCCTGGCATTTTTCGGGCTTGGTTCAGATGAGTTTCCATTAAAAATAGGCTATGTTCAGGGTCCAACTGTTAATTTACCAGAGGGTAATGCTTACAGTACTCAAAAATCAAAGATACGCGTTGGCGCCACAGTTTGTTTTCTAAGTTGGTTAAAAAAAAGGTCGTTGCAGTCGAGTGTTTGCTGATGACAAAACGATCGTTAGATGGGAGGGACATAAACCAACAAACACAACCAGAGGACACCACCTCTGGTATGAAACAACCAATTGGACAATTCCCCCTAAAAATGCTAGGTTCAAATTTGGATTCGCTTATTTCTTTCAACATCCACAATCTATGGTAGTATAACCCAAGTAAGAATCCCCTGGCGAAATATACCAATTTGGGGATGATTCCCCTTATCCTAACTCACATCATTCCAGTGACATCGCGACACTAGGTCATTCTAATTCATCCAGGTTGATCCCAATCATGACAAATTGTTTATCCACTAAAGTCCATGGATGATATCCCATGATCAAACTCTGACTTTGGCTGAATTGTAGTAATTCACCAACCCAAAATCATCTAAAATCATCCACAATTATCTAAAGTCATCTAAAATCGTCTAAAATCACTCACCTAAAAGTCCATTAATACAAAAAACAATTCACTAACCTAAACAATTCCCATACCCAAATCCTCCTCCCATCGCCGTTTAAGCCCAAGGTCCAAGTCCAATAGACCACAGCGCGCTCGTGATGATTTTTGTGAATCTTTCCAACCAACACCTGGGAAATCGAAACAGACCACAAAATGGGGGGAGAATTGGCCACAAAAATTGATAGCCATAACCCAATCAACATGGATTGGAACATGTTTGCAAAAACAATGAGATGGATTTGGATATATACTGCGTTTCGGAAAGAAAAATTTACTGGTGCGTAGCAGGGAATGGATGGGACAGGGACTGGGGGTTGCTGGGATGATTATTACTAGTGATTATGGATCATTCCCTCATTCCCTGCTAAGCACATGTCATATTTTGCGGAGCCGGTTGAAGTTCTACCAGAACCGGGCGGCCAGTCTGGCATAGATTTGGATTGGTTACCCTCTGGTAAACGAACATTGCCGTGGAAAATCACCAGTTTCATAGGTGAATCAACAAATTCAATGGCCATTTTCAATAGCGAACTGCGTTTTTTTACCAGGGGGATCATCCCAGAAATTCTGGACCTTTGATGGATTTTTTTGGGAACATGTTTTTTTTCGACGACCCCGAAACAGGAAATATCAACAGCGGTTGTTCCATATTACATCATATTGAATGATTTTATATATATATAGAGCCACATTATTTTTTGTTCCATATCACTGGTTCACAACTCATTGAGAGTTTTTGCCCCTTGCTGTGGAGTGGGTGGACATGAGCAAAACGATGACACATGATGACATCGATCCGTCAAGAGACGCTCAGCAAGAGCACGCCCAGGACACACCTTGGATGTGTTGATTTTGGGCCCAAATATGTACAAACATATATAGATGACATGTCATTTACATATATATATATACATGCATTATGTTATGTCATGTTATGTTTTGTTTTGTTATAATATGCTCTGTTTTGTTGTATTAAATAATAGTGAGTAACATTATATTTTTTATGCTATGTTATGTTATAGTATGATAAAATTTTAATTTTATATCGGTTGTTAATAAAAATAAATAGTTTATAATATTTATATTATAGAAAATATTATATTATATTTTACTACATTATATCAAATTAAAGTATATTATGTTATATTATATTATATTATATTACATTATATAATGCTATATTAGTCATATTAAAATTATATTATACGATTTTAAAACATATTATATCATATTATATTATATTATAGTTCATTAAAGTATGGTATATTATAGTATATTAAAATATGTTATATTAAATTATATATATATTACATATTGTGTAGTATATGATTTGATATTGTATAATATTAGATCAGCGTTTTTCCATGGAGACAAAATTATTCGGAAATACATGACAATTTCACCAACAACAAACAGGGTTTTAAATCGGCCAACGAGCAAAGAATATAGTTTTGACCAACACAGATGGGCACGTCACAAATGAAAACAAGACACTTCAATCTGAAGAGGATGTAAATCACCCCCAGAATGCAGAGGATCGACAGCACGCGCGGCAGCAAAAATGCCGCCATCGTCAAGATGAAGCATGTCACCTCGGGCTGAAACCGTGCAAAGCGCAAGAGTTTGGGGTGGTTCGACTGGGTTGGACTGTTGGCTGCTCCCTTTTAAAAACTTTTGGCTAGGAAGAACCTCAAACACTAACCCATCAAACTATGAGAAACCAAACGTTTCATGAATTTTAGTTATGATAAGAAAAATCATCATCACTATAATAATAACTATTATGACAACATTTTAGTGTGTAATATATAATCATAACCATAATAATAACTATAAGTGACATCATTTTAGTTTATAATAATAATAATAACAACTATAATTGACTATAATGATACTAATAATTTTAGGTTATTCATCATTTTCCTGTGCGAAAGCCATTGGTTTTCCAAGGGGCCCCCTTGGTCCCGGCCAGGTCAAGTCCTGTCGCATCCAAGTTGCCACCGGCCAGGTGAAATCCAGGGACCTCCGCAAGTTACCTCCATGCCTCAGTGGGCCGCTAACTCTATCATATCAATCATATATATATATATAATATGTATATATATATATATATACATATGTGTGTCATATGTGTTTATATATATATCATATGTATATTATATATATATCATGTTTATATATATATATATGATATGTATAAAGTGTGCGTATATGTATGTATACATACATATTAATTAGTAAACAACCATGTAGATGATGATGACGTGGGATAGTCCTGAAGTAGACACAATATGTGATAGTCTTGTTGATTGAAAACGGAAGTTCCCATGATGGTTTATGATAGTACCCTCTGACTCTATATTGAATAGTATAACCCCATATAATCACCAATTAATGGCTTGGTTCAAACACTGATCACACAGAAAAAATTGGGAATGTAGAAAACCCCAAAAAGATATAAAAAGTGTAGAATTTACCACCGTCTTAGTAGAATTTTACGATCAACACTATCGTGTTTAAGGTGATGCTAAATATTTTTTCTATGGAAACAAATGGGGATCGGTTGGGGTGTCAACTCTCGGATGTCTCGACAAGTGCATGTCCATGTATGGGCTATTCATGTTAGTATTCATATAATACTGATAATAATATGTATGGGGTAATTCACGAATAATTCAAATTCATGTTTTTATTGAACCCATCATATTTATGGGGTATTTTTATGGGGGTTCAATAAAAAAATATGATGAGTGCCAATACACAGGGGATGGGCCCTGGTTCGTTGTCACAATGGCCCTGTTGATGGGGCTTACCCCGACATATCCATATCAAGATAGGCGTGCATGTGTTCATATCTAGGACAAACCCACTTAAGAATGCCGCTGCAAGGGGGAGTATTATGATCCAAATAAAGGGTCGTCTCAAATCAGCATCATGTATCAATGCGTTTTTTTTCTATGTATAAGTCTGCATAAGTATATTAATTATAACATGTTCCATAGATATTTACCTGCATGTGCGTAAGTCTGCGTACATACATGTCTGCATGTATATGTGTATATACTAGCCCAAGCGCCCCTATCCCAGTGATATAGAAATCCCATATCCCTTGGACAGGTCGAAACTCTCAGAGCTTATCAATTGCATTTGGGGAAGATCTACAAGATTATACAATACAAATGCTACAAAAAGGGACGGAACGACTTTGTGAGTTTCAATCGAGATCATCATAGGTGACCATGAACATCATGGTCACCATCTCCAAATAGGCTGCTGTGCCCAACAAAAAAAGTGAACTGGTTGGTGGTTTTTCGCTACCCCTCTGAAAAATGATGGAGTGAAAGTCAGTTGGGATGATAAAATTCCCAATATATTGGGGAAAATATTGCAGCCATGTTCCAGACACCACCAACCAGTTATTTAAAGTGAAAGATGTTTTTCCCAGCGTTTTTCCAAAGGCATCCCTGCGAGGCCCAGCTGCTCAAAGCCAGGCCTTTGTGGCTTGCTCTGAATCAGGCCTTTGAAACCTCGACAAGAAAAACTGGTCACATTGGAGCAACAAAGTTGATGAAAGAAGTGCTCCATCTTTGAATGGAAATAGGTCTTTGAATGAGTATCATGGAATAGTTATTCAATGGGAATATGTCATGGGTGTATTCTATTTTTCAATGCTACTTTCACATACTTTCACACCATTGGAAAGCACATTGAAATATGCCCCTCTTAACTTCTCAAGCTCGAAAAATCCATGAAGATTACAGACATGACCTGAGGATCCCTGCTGTGATTGTAGGAGGCCAGATATCGGGCCTCGTCTCCTTCCATGTTTCCTTCTTTCAGGACCATGGTTCGCGGTCCGCTTCGTTCCTGAGCTTCCAAGATGAGGCCCTCGAACTCTAGGAAAAAACCGGAGATCATCAAGATGATCAAGGATGTTTTTTTCTTTTTCCTGGTCCATGTGGTTTTTCCTTGAGTTTTTTGGCCAGTTCAAGCCCTAAGACTTGGTAGCTTCAGCCAAGCCTATGGTACCAATATCAGATCACCAGGTCACCGGGGTGGTGCGATTCCGCGGCTGTTGATCATTGGGGTACCATAGCTATAATCTACCCGGACCCGGCCTGGTACCCTCTGGTAAACTAACATAGCTATTGAAAATGGCCATTTATAGTGGATTTTCATGGATTTTCCCATTAAAAATGGTGATTTTCCATAGCTATGTTAAATTACCAGAGGGTAATGACTGTTACAGTTCGCGACATAGAAAATGGCCCAGTCGAAATAGTGGATTTACCCATTGATAGCATGGTGGATCGTTCCACTTCGCAAACTGTAAACGTTTACCAGAGGCTACCAGCAAGCCATTCATTGCCGGGGGTACTAATCTAGAAAAACGATGCAAAACTCTGACTAGACTTGGGTCGGACCAGGTCGGACCAGTGACTGGCCATTGCCATGGCCATGATATCCTAAAAAGAGATTTTCATCCCATCCTATGGTGGTGTTTTCGAGTTCCCCTATGGCTTATCACGATCCCGAAGATGAATAAATGAGCTACTCATTTATCCCAAGAAATCAACCAATCAACCAGGCAATTGTCAATCATGTTTAATGGCTCAAATGTGTTACCTGGATGTTGTGGATGATCTTTGCCTCATGGTCTTCGGATTTCCAACGGGTCAACATTAGGGATGAGTCTCAATCACAGCAACTCCTTAGCACTCCGTTTTTGGTCAAATCCTCATACTTGTGCTGCTTATTTCAGAAGCTCCATTTTTATACGGTATACCCCGATACTGGTTCTATATTCTATACCCCAATATATAGCAGCATAGATAAACATAGATATGGAATCTACTGCAATGTGTTAGAGCATGGGCAAAATAACCTCTTCATCGTCCAAAAAACCATTTTACCAACAACCATTTTTGATAAACGTCTCCAGTTCATGTTTAACTTGAATTAGATAGCCATTTCATTCTCCAATAATGTCAACCCGGGATTAATAAACCCCTAGCTTTCTAATTGGGGTACAGGGGCGGTACCATTTATAAGGGGAAATAAATAATATGTGGGAATCCCCCATATCAATCGAGGGTTCAAGGCTCCACAACCGGGCACGCCGCCCGGCTGCACTTCGGAGGATGCGCCACAAAGCGCGCCGTTCCCGGCAGGGAACTGAGCCGAGAGGTGGAGAAAGACGGTGACGGCATTATACCCCGGGTACCAATGGTTTATCATGTTTTATCACGGTTTGATTTTGGTTTTATCATGGTTTTATCATGGTTTATCATCATCTTCCCCCGGGCGTATACCCAAATCTGAAGATACACCCAGACCCAGGAGACCAGTTCGAAAATCGTTCGCAAAAAGCTCAGTGGACTCCAGGTGTAGCCACAATGTACTCAGGTTGTACAAGCCTCCAAAATGGATGGTTTAGTATGCTTGAATACTACTTGAATACCAAAAACAGCACAAATTCTGTGAGTCCGTAGCCCAAGAGGTGCCACCTTGTCCCAACTCAACCGATTGTTTCGCCAAGAAAGTTAGGCCAGGAGATGCTTCAATTTACCGCAACAAATCCTGCACCATGGACTCAGAAGCCACTAGTGGTTCAATTTTCGAATGGGGACTGGGATCTGAATGCAAAAAGATTCCAAATCTTGCGGAAATGTTCCCATGTCCCGGCTGGGAACATCAATCTATCTGAATCTATCTGGGTAAAGGCCATCATATTTCACTCACCTGAATTGTTGGGCCATTTGGGGATGATTTCCCTATGAAAACTGCATGATTCCAGGCTTCGGTCGCGACGCGCGCGGATCTTTTTCTGGCAAATCACGGCATCACGGCGCCATCGCCAAGCCTGGCGGCCCATCATGGCACCACTAGGCCACGAAGATAGCTGTTGTAGCTAGATTCGTTCATCCCCACAAAGATGCTATAAAGGATGGGGCCCCAGTGAGGTAAATCGCGTTCAGTTGGTGCAAATAGCTATGTGAAATAACAAGTTGGTGTATGATACGCAAGTAGCTAGATTTAGATGGGGTTATAAACCAACTAACATTTCACTGGGGGGGACTATCCTGTAGGTTTTGTCAACATCGACGATTCGAAAAATAGCTGAGTCAGCCATGAAACCAATCATTCAACAAGCCTTGGGCCTTGCCCAAACGATATCTGGTTGGTGGTTGAGCCACCCCTCTGAAAAATATATAAAAGTCACTTGGGAATACTTGGGATGATTATTCCCAACTGAATGGAAAGTCATAAAAGCCATGTTCCAGTCACCACCAAGCAGATTGGATCTCTGAAAATGGTACCCTCCAGTGTCATCAAACCTGTTTTAATGGGAAAATCAACCGAACATGCTGGATTTTTCATTGCCATGAGTACCGGAGGGTCAACTCACACAAACATGAAAAAAATCTGCCTAGCCAGGTCCATATCCCCATATCCGACCCCAAAGAAATCCAATTTGACCCAAAGCACTGATGGCTTTTGCCCCATGTTTTGCTGAACATCTCCATCTTGGGGTCATGTTTTCACCAAAAACTGGTTGATGGTTGGCCAACCCCTCTGAAAAATGATGGAGTTCGTCAGATGGGATGATGACATTCCCAACTGAATGGGAAAATAAAAGCCATGTTCCAAACCACCAACCAGATATCAACTATAATCAACTTCTCCATCTTGGGGTGATGTTTTCCCCAATATGCCCCAATATGTTCTTTTTTTTGGTGCAGTTTTTCCCAAAAAAAATCCCCCCCCGTTCCCGCAGCCTCAGGCAGGTAGCTCCACACCATCCACAACGTCAGGCCACCCTGAGAAGGCCTTGGGTTTTTTCGCTGGGGGATGTTGCGCCAGCCCAACTCGCGGTGCTAAGGCCGTGGAAAAATTCATCACTCCTGCAACTAGTTGGTTACCCTCTGGTTATGTCAAATAGCTATTGAAAATGGCCATTTAGAGTGGATTTTCCCATTAAAAATGGTAATTTTCCATAGTTATGTTAGTTTACCAGAGGGTATATACTTCTATAATCACTCAAATCTCTTAAATGCGGTTATAGAAACAACTTATAAGCCAGCTATAACTGTTAAGGGAGTATATGGGAATATTAAAATTAGATGAGTTGTGGAGTTGCACCAACACTTCTGCTTCAGCGTCGATAAGACACCAATGATTCAATGAGAAATTTTAGGGTTGAAACCCAGGGTTTTACCAATTCTGGGACCTGTCCCATGATTTTCTTAGAATCTTCCTTGACATTGGCTGTCGCCCAAACACAACTTCAACTGCCTGGTGGTTTCAACCGATCTGGAAAATAGATGGAAATAGTGGATAATAGTGGATAGTATACTGTGGATAGTATACTGTGGATAGTTTACTGTGGATAGTATGCTTAGATAAACTGAGATATCCCCTTTCAAACTCATCATCAACTAACAAACGTGTCGAACGCAGCCGCTGGTCAAGTATTACTTTAAATTGTCCATTATATTCCACTATATTCCATTGTATTGCCATATTCTGTATCATAGTCATATTGTTGGTTGTATGACCAATCATATCCCATTAGATATTCCATATATTCCAACCATAGATATATCCCATAGATATATCCCATAGATATATCCCATAGATATATCCCATAGATATTGCCATATTCTGTATCATTAGTGCAATATTGTGGTTTATATGTCCATTCTATTCCATCATTTGTCCAGCCACTTCTAAAACCTTCAGGATCCCTCGGTAAAATCCAAAATATCTCAGGTCAAACAGCTATATATGGTAAACCGACGACATTGTGTTGTGGGTATGGGTCAAAATTGGGTACCCCTAGAAATGAATGTCAAATCTTTAAGTTTCCTAAAATCTCTGGTCCTAGGAGTCCTGGAGTCTGAAATTTCGACCCATCCAAAAAATGACGCAAGTCTTTTCCCATTGAGGTGTCCGAAAAATTATGTTGGATCCCCAAGTCGTCACCATGCTGAAACCGGAAAAGTCATGGTCATCCAGGACTCGCTTTCTGAGGATGGAACCCGACACCAACCCCAGGTTTTACCTTGCCGGCGGCCGAGGTGAGTTCCCCAAGGGGGAAAAAAGAAAAACACGAAGAGGTCAACATGTGAAACACAGCTGTGGGAACAAAGTTCCGTGGTTTCTGGCAAGTCTATGGTGAGTAAAACCACCAACTTGGGCAAATCGCATTGTAGGTGCTAGTTCCCCTTGTAACTGGGACTGCGATAGCAGCTCTGAAATGGTCCTTTAAAAATATACACGGTCTGTCGCTTGGGTATATAGCAACCCGCAAAAAGATAAGATTTTACAATATATGGATGGAGACCGTTTGTTATCTTTTTTGGGGTTACCCTCTTGAATGGTTCCAGCGTAGTTGAAATCAAGACCTACTGTGAGAATCCCTACGCCTGAATGGCAATCGAATGCACCACGCGTGACACCCCCATGTCCGGCGCAAAATTGGTGGTGTCACGCAAAGGCATGGTGGCGCCTTTGGTACCTTTGGAAACCCACCTGAATCGAATGTTCACAGCCACTTTTACGGATTTCCCCAATGTCAGAACCATCGAACATCGGAAAATCTCGTCATATCTCGTCCACTGGCAACCCAAAAAACTGTGCTTCGATGAGATCCAGTTTGATCCAACTCTCGAAGATGTCGAAGATCCCAGATTTGACCAGGGCCAGTGCCTGCTTGTTCTACTTGCGCTGGTTCAATGTAGCACCACTTCCTGTCAGAAAGGCTTGGTTTCAAGCCTCTAAAAACCCGGGAACCTCAGATTGACTAGTCATGGGATTTGGTGCAGTCCTTTGCCAGTCCCCAATCTGGGCAAATAATCAAGATTCCATGCCCAAACGGTTCCGGCTCAAAAGTTTGAGACATGACACGCTTAAATGGACTGGTCTCATTCTTTGGGTTCCAAACCCACGCTTGTGCTAGTCTAGTTATAGCTTCAGCATGCTTCAGCAATATCTCAGCACCTTAAGTAAGGCCCGCGGTAAGACCCCCGTTCCCATGAGTTTCCGAGCTTCCCAAGACCTTCCCATACGATCAGGCTTTCTTCTGGAAGTGGGACCATGGAAATCTGGACCATCTGGACCCCATCATTTGGAGTCCCCCAAACAAGCCACATCCATATCGAACATTCTTGAACCATCTATCTGGGTAAATTATAATATTTCACTAACCTCAATTGTTGGGCCATTTGGGGATGATTCCCCTCATTAACCATGATTCCGGGTTCGGTCGCAGTGAGGTCGTTATAATTTACCGAGATCTATGACTGTTTATCAGCCCTACTATGTGGGAAACTCAATTCGTACTGGAGCTCCTTGGCTGCCTTGGCTCTCCATTTCCGAATGTAGATGCAACCATAACATACAATGTGGGCCCCCCCAGTGATGTTTGTTGGTTTAAAAACCCCATGAATACTATAGTTATAAGTACCATAAACCATAGTTATTGGAATTATTGGCACCAACTTAGCTATCTAACGGGGGCCCCACATTGTACCAGAGCTTCATTCACAGCCCTCCGTTCACAGATAGCCTAACCGGCTTCTCCGTGCCTTCCAATGTTCGTGCCATCAGGTGTTGGCAAATCAGTACAGCCTGCGAAGGCCTGCCAAGGAAACCACCCGGAGTCTGTCACAGGTCATCAAACATTGGGGAATCCCTACAATGTGGGGCCCCCAAGACAGCTAAGTTGGTTTATAACTCCAATAACTATGGTTTATGGTACTTATAACTATAGTTAATGAGGTTTATAAACCAACTTCTAACTGGTGGGCCCCACATTGTAGGTCGTAGAGGAAATTCCCAAGAGGATCCCCAATATATAAAGCTCGTTCACCCCTTTGATCCCCATAGATACACCCACGCTACGAGTCTAGATTTCTGGGACATCAAGCCAATCGAAGCGACCAGTGCCATTAAGTCCCACTCATACATGCTATGGGTACTATGGGTCATCTTACCCACTTAATAGTCATCCCATGGAAAAACAAGTTCTTACAATGTGGGGCCCCCCAGTTACAAGTTGGTTTATAACCCCCATTAACTACAGTTATAAGTACCATAAACCATAGTTATTGGAGTTATTGGCACCAACTTAGCTATCTAACGGGGGCCCCACATTGTACTGTTCCTTTTCTTGGACCCCGACCGGAAATTTCGACCCATCCCCGACCTGCTCGGCTTTCACACCTGCTGCAGCACAGAGAAATCCATCCTGCGTTCGCGCCTCAAGAGGTGATCAGAACAGTGATCCTCCTGTTTTTGACACTAAAAAAACCCACCAGTCAGTTGGTATATGGGGGTCACAAAAACCCAGTTCTTATATATATATATACCCAAAAGTTATAGGTAAAAACCTGGCTGTTTTTCAAGCCGAATCTGATCAATTTGAGAATGGATCATGATCCGGTCAAACTTCGGGATTTCCAATTCTTCGCATTGTTGACCAATACTTCGGTGTTAGTGTTGTTTGTTGGTTCATGACCCTGTCTAACTATAGTTATAGTCACCATAAGCCTAGTTTTATGGATGTTTTCTTAAGTCATGAAAACATCCCCAAGTCACCATGGTTGTTTCAATACTCAGTCATGGTCTAATGACTTGGATGATGCAAAGGGGTACCCCGATTTACGAAATCTCCATACTAGTTATAAACCACCCTAGCTGACTATGGGGTTCCTACATGAAAATTGTGCTCTTCATAGATCACTCTACTAGGCGTGGTGTAGGCGTGCCCAGCGTTCAGAGACCCTCAAGATTTTGCGCCAGAGGTGTTTTACACAATGAACTATTGATAACATACCGGGTACTTCTAGTTAAAGCGCAAAATTCAGAAATATCAGAAGAAAAAAAAGTGTCAAGTTTAATTTATGCAGAACATTCGTGTCACACCATTTCTATCGTTCCTGTAGCTGTAAATTATATGGCGGATCCTTGAAGTTTGAATTCCACGCCACAAAGACCGGGGCCCATCCGGGCAACACCAACATTGCCTCCGAACACCCTTTGCCGCCAACAATCAGCAAGTTGAAAGCAACCCTTCGGAAGAGTAAAAATGGCAGTTTCAGTGAGAAGCCACGGATTTTCATGACATTGATATTTTGTGTAGGTAAACATCATTTGACAGATTTTCCATGATTATGTTGCTGGACTCACATTCACCAAGCTGCTTCACCCGTCCAAGGACAAACCGAGCCACGTGTTTGGTTCGAAACTTCGCCAGGTTGTTGAGCCTCAGCCGGGCCGATTTCACCGAATGGCAAAACCCAAGCTGGGACGAAGGTTCAGCTGCTTTTCATAGGAAGTACCAAGGTTAAAAAACAGGATGGGGCCCCAGTTCGTTAGCTAAGTTGGTTTATAACTATAATAACAACAGTGTATGATACTTATAACTTATAACATCTTATAACTATATTTAGATGGTGTTATAAACCAACTAATATTTCACTGGGGGCCCCACCCTGTAGTAATGTGTCAGTATTTTGTTGCTCTCCCAATTCATAGTGAGGATTTATTCATCCAAGGTTGACATTAGCCTGCAAAAAATCTTGCGCTGGTGTATGACACCAAAATCTTGGCCCTACACAGCTGAAAACACATCGAACACGCCATGGCTATAATGCCCAACGTTCCTTGCGGCGCAAACAGCCTTTTTTTTGGAAAAGTTGATGACATGTTTAACCACCCTTCACCTGGTGGTTTACCCATGTTTACATGTTTACCCGTCATTTCTATTCATTTATATCACTTAGACTTGGTGCAAAAAAGTCAAAAAAACGATTGGTGAAGTGGACCCCTCGCGCAGTTCGCCCGACGGGAAATCCCCAGGCATACCCTCGGGTAAACTGACATAGCGAAAAATGGCCCATTCATGGATGAATTACCTATAGATAGGATAGGATAGGATAGGATAGGATAGGATAGGTAGATAGATTAGATATATAAATTAGATAGATATACATATATATATAGTATGGTGTTGTTCATTGATTTTCCACATCTATGGTTCGTTTGCCCCACGCCCTCAACCGCTCCGTCGGGCGTCCACACGGACTGTCCAGGGGCTGGGGCGGCTCTTTGTCCGCCTTGTCAGTCAGATCTTCCTGGACGGAGAATGACCTCTATCCATATGTATTAAAAGATATGTATATATATATATATTATGTATACATATATATATACATACATATGTGTATATATATATATATATGCATATATATATATATTATGTATATATATATATGATAGAGAAATATGTATATATATATATTTAAATATAGTGACTGTATCTATCTATAATATGGATATATTTGATAGATATTGTATCCTTTCCATAGGGACTGTATTGATATTACACTTATAGTGATACTGTGGATGGAAGAAACATGAAGGTTTCTTGCACCACCTTGGATGGTTGAAACCCTATAAATAGTGGGATAAACCATCTATCAACTGGTGCAGGATTTCTTCCATCCACAGTAGTTGTGATATTTGAATCAATTATCTATGATTGTATTATTGTTATAGCGACTATTCAATTGATAATTGACAATTGCATATATATATATAACTATATAGTGAATATTACTGTTATTAATGATAATAATTACTCGTATTCCATCATTATTACAACCTCTATTACTATTATGACTATTATAACTGATGTTATAATTAAGGATCATCAACGTTGTTATTATTATCATTGAAGAAGCGTAATTTCAGTCGTGTTGTTATGATTAATGATTCTTAATATGATTGAAGAATAGTGATGTCATTGGTGTTGTTATAATGCATGATTATTGACTATTGATATGATTAAAGAATAGTAGTGATATCATTCTTGTTATTATGATTGTCATCGTCGATGAAAAAGATTATTTAGTAATCAATTTTGAGTAGCAGTTATTCGATAGAGAAGCTTAATAGAAATATGAGTACTATCCACTACTAATCAGTGGTTGTTGCTATTACAATTACATGTTAGTTAATAGTAGTGATTGATATTGGAAACATGGAATTGTGCACAGAATACACCGAAACTTGCTGGCAGTTATTATTTTTAGTAGTACTAGTTGTGGTATTACTATGTTTTCATTAGTACCATTCCCACTATTCTCATTATATTGGCAGGGGATACACCAAAATTTCATGGTTAATCATCCATTGAATAAACAACTGGCAACTTGAAAATATATACCAGTATACAGACATATACAGACCCATATATATATATGCCATGTATTCCACATCGTTGGTTGTATATATATATATGGGCAAATTATAATATTTCACTAACCTGAATAGTTGGGCCATTTTGGGATGATTCCCCTTACTAACTATGATTATAGTGAGGGAGAACAGTGAGGTCGTTATAATTTACCCAGATATATATATATATATATATATATATCCTTATGAAATATCCTCATGAAAATTCCTATGAATATATGCTATGAATATATATCCTATGAAATATCCTTATTCATCCTTAAGGATAATTAATATATATATATATCCTTATGAAATATCCCCATATATCTGGACGAAATATTGGTCCAATGATCAGCCATAAAGCCATAAAGGGTGAAAGAGACCACCAATGTGTTGGTACAATGTGGGGCCCAGTGATGTTAGAACGTTGGTTTAACAAAAACCCCATAGAAATACTAGTTCGTTATTTAAGCGTACCATAAACCATAGTTATTGGAGTTATGTTCACCAACTTAGCTATCTATCTTGGGGGCCCCAGATTCTATAAAACTCCGATCAAAGTGAAGAAAAAGTTCCACCGAACTGCCTCGTCAAAGCTCGTTGTCAAGAACGATGCCGCCGCTTTCGGTCGGAGCTTCGGCATCGGCCGTGACCCACCTGCGGAAAAAAACCACGGTGGTGTGAAAGGGACTTTGGGACTTTCCACAACAGTTTACCATGGAAAAACTGGGATTTCACCAAAATGGAGATACCATAGGAAAACCATAGGAAAACCATGGGAAAACTATAGGAAAACCCATAGTAAACTGACTCGAAATAGTTGATTTTCCCATGAATAGCATGGTGGATCTTTCCATAGTTATGTAAACGAAAAAACCAGAGGGTAAAATCGCCACGAAAGTGGTGGATTCAGGACTCAACAGGCTCAGATTGCAGACTGGACCTACTGTGAGTGAAGCGAATGAATCGTGGAGTGAAACATGGCTTGACACGCTACAACCTCATCTGGTTGGTGGTGTACCTACCCCTCTGAACAATGATGGAGTGAGTAGCAGTTGGGATGATGACATTCCCAACTGAATGGAAAAATAATCCAAATGTTCCAAACCACCAACCAGATAATATATGGGTATTACAACCAACAATAGGATGATAATATGATGGTAATATGATGTCAATATGATGACAATACTTCAGGAGGAACAAAGTTTATGCTTCTTGAAAGCTTTACAAAACATCCATTTCGGTCAACCGCGGATCACATTTTCAAGTCCGTTTTGTGTGGCAGGTGTGGGACGGTCAATTATC
>Ga0126342_10003884_pt1 | contig 25083 bp, 16 predicted proteins | sample Cyp1metagenome_FD_92528 | JGI IMG/M metagenome (GOLD analysis project Ga0126342, IMG submission 92528) | Coral microbial communities from Lord Howe Island, Old Settlement Bay, Australia - Cyphastrea 1 metagenome | ecosystem: Host-associated > Invertebrates > Cnidaria > Coral ...
GATATGCCAGATAGAATGCCAAATAGAATGTCAGAAGATATGTCAGATAGAATGCCAGAAGATTTGCCAGTAAGAACATGTATAAATGTCATGGTGGGGATCACACGAAGTAAAGTAATTTTTCGGGTGTCCTACTGTGGGTTATCATCATCCCCAATAAATTAACTAGTTTAAGTCAGTTTAAATCCTTAAATTATCCTGTCAATCAGGGATTTTCAATGGCTCATTTGTCACTTAATGTACCCTCTGGTAAACGTGTACATAACTATGAAAAGATCCACCCTTTTCATGGGTAAATCAACTATTTCTCTGGCCATGTTCAATAGCTTTAACTGTATGTTTACCATAGGGTAGTAACTATCATTTGGGGTCCCCCACAAGACTTGACCCATCATAGTCAGAAAGCATCCGCCCACCTTCCTATCCTTCAAGGTCTAATATCTGGGAGAGTTGAGGGGCATTACCATGAGTTGAGGGGTCGCCCAGTTTAAGAAACCCCAGCTGGATCTGATCAGATCTTGACATACCAACGCTTCCTGTCTCATGCCCAGGCTGAACATATCCTTAAAGAGTTGCAATATTCGTTCAAGGTTCCAAGATTGCCCCGGGGGCAGGATCCAAAAATCGGCAAATTCGATTGCCCCCGGGGGCAGGGTCCCAAATCACCAATCGAATTCGCTCGGTCTATGATATATATTTACCTACATGACTGGGTGATCTTCATGTGATATTCCAGCACCATGGAGCATATGGCTATATATATATATACACACTATAATTAATATGTTATATATAGTACTATGTTATACATATATAATTATATATAACATATTAAAGATCCTATATTATAGTACTATATTATATGATTCTCCACCGTCCCAGCGCCCACCCTGATAGCGAGTCCATGATCCACGAGTGTCGGGCCCGGAAATGGCCCTGCAATGGAGGGCTGGCCGCGAAACCAACCATCAATGGGGATGTACTAGCAGGATGGGGCCCCCAAGATAGCGTTCAGTTGGTTTATAAGTGCCTGAATTCAATGGTTTATGGTAGATATAACGAACTAGTTAATGGGGATTATAAGGGTTTATAAACCAACTCTAGCAGGTTTTTGTATATCCCATACCCATATGCTCCATGGTGCTGGAATATTTACCTACCTGACTGGGTGATTTTGCTGGGGCAAATGTAGGTAAATATTCCAGCACCATGGAGCATATGGGCATGGGATATATAACCAAAGTAATAAGTTGGGGCGACTGAACATTGGTCATATCTCCAAACTGGCAATCGTCATACGGAAAATGACGATTTTCCGCAATGCATGGACCCCAACAGTTGGTCTTGGAAGATCAACAAGGCATTTTTTTCCGTTGAGAGACCTAGGAGTTAGGCTTGGAAACGTAGCAACCACATAGCAACCACTAATCACGCCATTCACCCACCATTTTCAATCAACGACATGTGCGACCACTGTGAGAAGCAGGTCCAGCAATGGTAAAGCAGGGCCACGCACCTGTGACTTGCCGAAAAATAGTAAAACTCCATTCCAGCCAAAGCTTCATGATATCTTAATTATCATGTTCCCCATGAAAATCTATAGATAGATATCTTTAATTATCATTTTCCCAATAGATCTATATAGATAGATATATAGATCTATATAGATAGATATATTTAAAAAACATTTCCAAATATATATATATATATGTGATATGATATGTATATATATAATATAGTTATATAGATATCTATGGTACCCCAGCCCAAACTCTTGGCCGACTTGGCCTATCCCCCTGCTGGCAGATTCCCCGACGATTCCGACGATGCCTTGATCTTGGAGACTTCTTCTTCGTAGGCGGAGCAGGTCATGTTCGTCACACGGATTCCGCTGTTCATCCCTGGGTCGTGGGTTTAGGGTGGAGATGGTGGAGTGAAGTGCCACTGGGCCACTGATTTTCATAGGGGATTTATGATGATTGAGGTCAGTTCTTTGACAACCATTGTGCTAGGAGATAAATAGATTAAATAGGTAAGTTGGTTGGTAAGTTGGTTTATAACTAGCTGACTAGGATTGATGCTAGATACGCTGAAGTATATCTACAAGTGGATGGCTTTATCGCTTGACTGAGGGGTCGCCATCCTGGAGGACTTCCTTTCCCGGCTGAAGCCAGTTGGACTGCACTTGGTAGGGCGTCAGAGCGCTATAACATGCTCTAACATGTTCCCAACCTATCAAAACATATTCATGTGAAAATGTATTTCATGGATACATATGGATGCTGCCCTTTACCAACAAACACAACGATGAAAAGAACATCATTTGTACTTACCTATCCCAACATTGGAATTCCCCTTGCCAAGCTTGCCATGTTTGTACCTCTATGTTGTTGTTTAACATCAAAAGTAATTTCTCTAAACAATCATCCATTTCTGCTTCTTGAAATCCCCCACTTATAAAATCTTATGGGTGAACTAACCCCAACTTACTAAGCAGCGGATCTGTCCAACATCCCCAGGTCATCTGGGCTTCAGCACCGTCCAAGTGCAAAGGCATCTGGGGAATCGGGGCTTTCGACGGCGCCATAAAAAGAGTTTTTTTGTGGTGAAAACCATGGTGACGAACTGGAAAATCACCATCTTTAGTAGGTAAATCACCATTAAATAATGTGGGTAAAACTGTAAAACAAGAATGGTGATATAATGGTGAAAACCATGGTGATCAATGATGTTTAATGGTGACTAATGATGGATAATATGATATTAGTGGTTATTAATTGGATTCATGCTGATTAATGTGGTGAAAACCATGTCACTACCCATGACTGGGAATGGTAAACATACCATCTAGAAAAATGGTGACTTGGGGGATGGTTTATATACTCAACTACTGTACCTTGACCCTCGAAGTGCCCGAAGAATTAAACATATTTTAAAATGACAAAAGATGACAAAAGTCCCATGACTGGCGTCAACTGAAGTCATTTTTCTTCTGGTGGGGCAAGGTATCACACACCATGTCCATCCATGTCCATTACCCAAAGGCCGTACTTGTTGGTTGTTTCAATCTGCTGTAAGATACTCAGCAAGTGGGATCATCATTCCAAGTAGGGATGAAAAACAAACAATGTCAACCCCCCGACCAATTATATATATATATATATATATTATATATATTCATCACATAATTTACCATATACCCATCGAATTTATATTGCGTCTATAATTACCCATGTATGTTTTACAACAGATTAAAACTATATGAATATGAACTGTAGATGTACAGTATGTGCATAATATATTATATGTATACATATGTGGGATTATGTGGGCTTCTCCAACCCCTTAGAACTGTGGTCAGAATCATATGGTACGGAGAGCAAACTCATGTTGACATCCCTGTCATGTTTGGGGGGCAATAACGTCCATCAACGACATAACTCAATCAGACTTGCAGTTGATTTGAGAAAGGAACATTACAGCATCGGACAACATGATGATCCATTGATTCCTGGGTAAATGCCATCATATTTCACCAACCTGAATCTTGCGGCCATTTGGGGATGATTCCCCTTACTAACTATGATTATAGTGAGGGAGAACAGGCTTCGGTCGTGATGAAATTTACCCAGATTGATGATGCAAACATTCTTGAGACAAATTCACCGCGAGAAACACGTCAAAAAACAGCACCAGCTGAGACAGTTTTTTTCAGTTCCAAGAGTTCGGATCACACATTGACATCGAAAAAACCGCCAACCAGCTATCAAAACCTTAATCAAAATTGTCTAATGATAAACCCAATGCCATAGTCACCATCAAGTCATCACCATGAAATCATGGCTGGTTTTGACAAACCATCCCCAAATGGTAGGTGTTTGGCATTGAGTCGCTTGGTTTCCTAAAGCCTAGCTGGTTGGTGGTTGAGTCTACCCCTCTGAAAAATATGACTTCGTCAGCTTGGATCATCATCCCAATCTGGTTGGGGACAATAGAAAATTCCATGTGAACCAAATCACCAACCAGATTAGATCTTCCCAAAATATGGGATGATTCTTCCCAAAATATGGGAAAAACAATGTTCCAAACCACCAACCAGCGTCCTTTTGGACAGGAATCTCTGTCCCCGCGGCGGCACCTCCTTGTCCTTCTTCTCTCCGGAGAGAAATTTCACCACGTGACCTGGTCAACAAAATTCCCCAGGATTTCCTGACAATTTAACCAGTCGAGCCACTAGGGTACTGGATATTGGACTCGCAAATGGCTGGTGGTCTTTAAAGTGGTCTTTAAAGTGGTCTTTAAAAAAATCTGCAAATACACCATTATTTTTGGGGGGGTGGTATCAGATTTTAAGATATTTTAAGCTGGAATTCCCCGATCAATTCAAAGATTTTAAGATATTTTAAGCTGGAGCTTTCTTCATTGGCTAAATCATGCAAAAACCATCATTTATATGTGCGAATATCTTCAGAATATCAAATATCTTCAGAATCTCAAAAAAAATCTGAAAAATCCACCCATCTAATTATAGTCTTACTATATAACATATATCAACATTTATCAACATATATATCAACATAATATATCAACATATATTAACATATAAATTATTAACATTTATCAACATATATTAACATATTCTAACCCCATTGAACTCCCAAACCTCCGAAACGAGTTCCACCGTGAAACGACGACACTCTCCGGGAGGGTCCGGCAGAACTGGTTCTCCGCCGAAGGCGCTTGGGTAATTTGGCCCTCCATCCAGGTGGCCTCCGTGGAGAATGGATGGCGAGGCTCCAAGGTGGGGCCCCGCTTGGTGGCGCAAAACGTGTTTCGCTCAGCTGGAATCATATTCACATATATCATGGACAACTGATTGGTTAATGGTGATTAATGGTGGTTAATGGTGATTAATGATGGTAAATGATATAATATATATATATATGTTCCATATATGTTCCATATATGTTCCATATATGTTCCATAGATATAGACGTCTATAATGGTGAATAATGGTGATTAATTAATCTGGTAATTTAACATAGCGAACTGGAAAATCACAATTTTTAATTTGAAAACTAACTATTTCTATGGCCATGTTCAAGAGCTATTTTGACATAACCAGAGGGTAGCTCAGCTGGCATAATATTCACATATATCATATCTGGTTGGTGGTAAGGTGGTAAAAACCCCAACCCCTCTGAAAAATGATGGAGTGAAAGTCAGTTGGGATGATGAAAATCCCAATAGATGGAAAAATAAAAACATATTCCAAACCACCAACCAGATATTATATTCATATATCATAATTACATGATTATATGTACCCTCTGATAAACTAACATAGCTATTGAAAATGACCATAGAAATAGTTGATTTAGCCGGCCAATAAAAACGGGTGGATTTTCCATAGTTATGTAAACGTTTACCAGAGGGTAAATCCAATTTCACATTGAATTGGGTTTATTGTAGAATGTCGTAGGTATATCTACGTATACTTAATCGGTTTATAAACCAACTCATAACTGGGGGGCATCACCTTGCCTTGTAGGTCTTACAAAGGTTATATGGGTTATAAATGTTCTATATTAGGATATAACCTTGTCTATCCTTATCTAATTATTGTACTAAATTGTATAACATCTATAGGAATAGACATAACTGATGTATACAGCTTGTAGCTTGCTATAAAGGTTTTATCATGCTTTGTCTATATTCATAGTTTTTTTTGTTTTATGGCTTTGTCCAACATTTCGTGGGATTCATAAGGTCGCCTCATCTGGTTTCTCTAAAATTGGGTGCCCTGAAAGTCCAGAAATTGGCGGTCTTCAGTGGTGAAGCACAAGACTTCACACCTCAAACCAGGTGGTGCCACCAAACTGTGAGCGCAAAAAATGGTGTTGAAGCAGCCAATAGCACTGGGGTTTATGCTAGATCCATCATGATATATCATGTATCGACCTATAGTTCACGGAGGGTTATTCAAACTTATATATTGTTATAAGCCGTCATGATATGTGATATATCGAACTAGTTCAGTTTGGTTTAAACCTACCTGGTGGTTTCAACCCCTCTGAAAAATATGAAAGTCAGTTGGGATTATTATTCCCATATGTTATGGAAAATAAAATTCATGTTCCAAAGCACCAACCAGAAACTCATTATAAGCCAACAAACATTTCACTTGGGGAGGCACCACGTTGTACCCTCCCAAGAACTGTTTCCCCACATCAGCATCCGCCTCGTTCCCATGTTGCCTCAGGATAAGGTGCAGTCAACAGCTGGTAAAGCTGGATGGTACCATTCCCCCCCAGCCATATGGGAATATATATATATAATAGGTTCTGACCCCAAAAAAATATATACATGTGTTTATAATTAGTAATGTTTTTATGGGTTAGAACATTGCATGAAATATCTCATCATCTACACACGGAAGCTTTCCGCTTGTCATGTTTGTAGCACAAACATTTAATGTATGGTGGGGTGCTGCTAATATTCCCTCTGTCAACATGACAATGAAACGACCATCTCGTAGAAACCCAATGCCATAAACCTACCATTTGGGAATGGTGAACAAAAAACTCTTTAAAATGATGATGACTTGGGGATGAGCTGCATTGGATTTGCCACATTATAGCATAGTTGATCATATATTTCTGCTTGGTGGTAAAACCCTTACCCCTCTGAAAAATATGACAACTCGTCAGTTGGGATGATGAAATTCCCAATACCCTCTGGTAAACTAACATAGCTATGGAAAATCACCATTTTTAATGGGTAAATCCACTATTTCTATGGCCATAAAATTCCATGGTTCCAGTCACCACCAACCAGATTTCTATGATGATCAACCTTTGGCGGAACAGTGAGTAGCACTGGCCGGGTGAGTCTGGGCAGCACCAACGAAAATGCTGAAGTTTTTTTTGTTTTTGTTTGGTCGAACCATCAAACCCACGAAAAAAGACCGAAGGGAGCATCGACTATGGAAAATCACCATTTTTAATGGGAAAACTCACTATAAATGGCCATTTTCCATAGCTATGTAAAAATTACCAGAGGGTATCTTGGAAATTCGTGCCTTTCGTTATTTTTGCCATTCACGCTCGAACACGCACAGTCTTGGCTAACCCAGTTTCCAGTTTGTTGATGTATGTACACCATGAATGTGTAATAGTGTCCAATCAAATACCCAAACAAATCCAACCAGTCACCGTCTTTTTGCAAACAAGGTTTCTCAACGAACCCTTGGGAATACCCAACAAAATTCCACCGGATTTCCGCTCCAATATCCAAGAAAATCCAGGTCCAGAAGTGACACTCGAAAAGGCAACTCTTCACTGGCAGCGCTGGGAAAATCAGTCAATGATCATGGGATGGTCATCAGAATTTAGCATGGATTGAATGAGAATTAATCACAATCATGTTGATGACCATTAATCAGAATTAACATGGATTGTAATCATCATGTTGATGGTCCGCTTTCGGGCTCATTGTCTCTTATGGTTTTTACTCAGAGTGCCAGTTGAAAAGCATAGCTGAGCCCGGTATAGGTTGGTTCCGTGCTGTTGATCAAATCACCATGATCCACCAGTTGTGTTGGTGAAATCTCCATTAAACATATTAAACCCCATTAGATTCCATGAAAATCTCCACAAAATCCTATCGAATATCATTCACCCCATGTTATGTATCATGTTATATGACATATGGAGGCTTCCTAAAATAGGGGTACCCCTAAATCATCCGTTTGAATAGGGTTTTCCATTATAAACCATCCATTTTGGGTACCCCCATGACTATGGAAACCCCATATCATATCCCACTAGTCGGTGTTGGATCTCTGTATCTTCGCCATGGGGCCAAAGCCATCTGAGCTTCCGGAGTCCCTTTTGATGCTTTTTGAATGTCCCTGCTACTTGCAATGCAACCTCCTTTGAAAAAAAAACAACAAAAGTATAAACTCCAGTTCAAACATAGTGGTAAAATGAATCCTGTTTATCATTGATCATGTTCTATCTTTTGAAAAAAATAGGCTTACGATAATCTTTGTATGTATACAAGATTTTGCAAGGTGGGTTTTTCATAGTTGGCTTAAATTGGGTTTCATTTGGGGTTATTGTAGGTATACCGTTTGGTTATTTAACGTAGCTATGGAAAATCACCATTTTTCATTGGTAACCTGATAAATCCTGTATAAATGGACCAGTTTCCATAGCTATGTTAAATAGCCAGAAGGTATCTATACTTCATTGCGGGTTATAAACCAACTTGTAACTGGGGGGAGGCATCAGCTTTGTAATCAACATAGTGCTCTTGCCACAGGTGATATAACTTCCTCACTGCCGCTGGGGACAAGGACTTGAAGAGGATGGGCTTGGACACGGGATACCTTGGGCGGCAAAATACGGGTCTGAACATGTGGTGTACCATCCACAAAGGGTATTTAAATAGATTTGATGGGGAAAAAACGTGATAAATGATGGACCTGACCACAAAGCCACATGGGTAAAATTACCCGTTTTTGATCCCCTTAAAAGTGGCTAGAATTCACCCATCACAGGTCAAGTGTGGCAGCCTTTGAGGTGCATCCCATGGCACTCATGGCTTACCTTTGGCAGCTACCTGTTTGCTTCTTGCGGTGTCCATGAAATGGCCTGCAGCTTCAGAAAAATAATGGTAAAAAAACCCATGGTTTCCTTTAAGATGGTGGTAGATGATAAATCATGGTTTCCCTTACAATGATAAATCATGGTAATAACCATACTTACCCATATGCAACCCATGGTGCTGGTATATTTACCTACGTGACTGGGTTATTTTGGACAATGGCAAATGTTGGTAAATATTCCAGCACCATGGGTTGCATATGGGGAATGAGTTGCAATAAATGAAAAAACATAAAAATGGGGTGATGATCAACTCATGTTCCAAGGGCTGGAAAGAGGTTGCAACACTGGCGGCTCTGGGGGTCTACCTCACCTATTTGCAGCGGATCTCATTGAGGTTAGGAAGAGAATTGGTCCAGTAGAGATCCTTTTCTTGGATTCATCATCCACTTCTCGAATATTTTGTAGGAATCCAAGAAAAGTGGAGGTTGAGATCCATTTCTTGGATTCATCCAGGGGAAACCTCCATCATCCAACCTTCACTTGGAGGTTTCACAACTGGGTCATGGGGGGCCCCTCCATCCCAACCAGTCGTCACCTGGAGGCTTTTTCCAAAGGATTGGTTTTGTTGGGAAAATCTTCACCGGAAACCTGGGTTTTTACCATTTTTTATGTGGTGGTTTCCGGTGAACATGTTCCAACCAATCCAACCAATCCAATCAAAATTGGTCTCTTGATGACCCTTTGGTGGCAGATCACATTTTGAAAGTCCACAACTGCTTTCCCTAGTGAAAAATCTGGAGAACGACTGACACGATTTGATCAAAACTATCAGTTTATCCCTTCATCTTTTCACATCCTTTCACCCATCACTGCAAGAGGACTTACCCCCATCTATCGTCCCACCGGACCTTTTTCAGGTATACCTTCGCAGCCTTCCAACATCACTGCCGAGATGCTTCACTGGAACCAGGTAGGTATGGTTTCCTGGTAGGGGTTCGAACCTTTGCCGCTGCCGTGGGTCGAACATAGTAACATGGTCATCATCCTCCAGATAGATCCACCAGCATCAACTGCTGGGTGGTTTTAACATGTTTTGACCTATTCCAAAAATATATCAAAATATGAATTAATCATCCAAGTATGGTTGGAAAAAAAAAAACACCAGGCAATAAACCACCATCATTGAATCATTGGGGCGTTAGACCTTTTGGCTGCTGTTCATTCTGGTCAACTCGTTGACTTTCTGGAAGGATTTGCTCTCTCTCAACACCCTCTGACTCCCAGAGAGCTTGGGATTGTTTGAGGTAACCCTTGGGCAAACTAACATAGATGTGGAGAATCACCAATTTTGTATGGGTAATTCATCCAAAAATGGGCAATTGTCCGCATCCATGTTAGCTTACCCTAGGGTACAGCTATATTTCTTCTCTAGATTGCCTTGAGACAGCCGCAAACACTATTGAACTTCACGTATGAACAGTTTGACATAAAGAGTGGCGTACTATACCCGTCACAATAATATGGGCATTCAAACTGACTCAAAAGTTAAAGGGTCATGTTTAAGCCACAAAAAAAAACAACTATGAATAGAAAACACATAGCATTTCATGACATATGTAATACATGTATATACATGTATTTTCATATATATATATACAGTCTATATACATATTATATGTATATATATAAATTATATATATATGTCACGAAACAACTCATGTCACATCATCGACCTCCATTTTTCCGAGCTGCTCCGCCAAACCATCGCCCTCCTGACTGGTCAAGGGAATCGATCCTGCAGCGCTGGGGTGTCCCAATGAATAGCTGGCTGTAGGGGATATACCCAGCTATAGTGTACATATACCTGGATATACCTGGTATATGACTGTACACATCGAAACCGACCGGCCGCAAGACTAATCCGTAATCCCGACAATCCACGCCTGGCTTGTAAACCCGTCTAATCCGTAATCCGTAACCCATCATGAGTACAAAACCAATCCAGGAAAACAAAGTTGATAGTGTGGGAAAGATTCAGCAGGAGCTCTCAGCTATTTCCAGGAGGTAAGCACTCAGCACCTCCCAAAATGGCCCCATGAGTTACCAATAGGCACCATTATGAATTGAAATGTAGGCAATGGTTCAAGGATCGGTTCATTTTGGGGTTCCTCGGTGAATGTATTCATGGGCACTGGTGATTCCAAAATGAGTGCTTTTAAGGTAGTACCACTCCATTTTGGTATCACCAGTGGCCTTTGCAGCACCTCCCGAAATGGCCCCACTAGTTACAAATAGGCACCATTATGACTTGAAATGTAGGCAATGGTTCAAGGATCGGATCATTTTGGGGTTCCTCGGTGAATGTATTCATAATGATGGTATATGTATACCTGATGTGTGTACGATGTGATCTACTGTATCACATACTACAATAATTATATATATATATATCACATACTGCAATACTCACTTAGCATGGACTGTTAACCCTTGCAGCCTTAACTTGGATGCACATCCACGTATCCAACCTGTTGGATATATGGACGGTGGATCTCCCTAAAAAAACACGACCAAAATCTGTGTGAGCATCGACAATTATCACATAACTCCAAAAACTCTGGTTGATGGTAGAGATCTCCAAGGTAGTTGGGGGAAATAAACCAACTTACAACTGGGGTGGGCACCGGGCACCGAGTCCGTTCCGCAGTTCCAAAGAGTTCCCTAAAAAAAGCGACCCTGGGAATTATTTTATGGTATTTTAATGTGACTTAATGGGATTTTATGGGATTTTATGGTGACTTAATGGGATTTTATGAGATTTTATGATGACTTAATGGGATTTTATGGTATTTTAGTGGGATTCAATGGGATATATGATGGTTACCCTCTGGTAAACGTTTACATAACTATGGGACATCACATTTTTTTAAATGGGTAAATCAACTATTTCTATGGCCATGTTCAATAGCTAGGAGAATCACTTTCATGTTGAGCACAGGAAGATGCTCACTTCCATGCCAAGTTTCCGATCTGGTACAACAAGTTATATAGTATTTTTTCGGCTCCATGGATTACCGGTGTGCAATAAAACCAACCTCCACCAAGTCCTCTCAACCAGTCCTTGTCGACAACGTTGCAAATTCTGATGTTTAATACGAAAAGGAATGTTAAAGTTTCAGTGGCAATACGTATTCATCATCATTGTCAACTCCTGCCTATGGTGCCATGTCATGGTACACCAAGAATAAACAAAGGCGTTTACACACAGTTCAACAACTCATCACGGTACACTAGTCGAGGGGATGAACTACAAAGCGAGAGAATACATGGATGTGCATCTGTTGCTCAACATGTGGGTTTGTTTGAAAAAATGGTACCCCAAAATTCCAGTGGCTTGTTATCACTGTCAGTACGAAAATGCCATAAGTTCGTGGTATTCTGGTTGGTGGTTGAGACTGAAAAATATGAGAGTCAGTTGGGATGATGAAATTCCCACTATATGTAAAGTCATTCAAAATTCCATGGTTCCAGTCACCACCAACCAGCCCTAAGTTCGCTGGGATATTTGAGGACACATCCAGCCCGCCTCGCACCACATAGGAGGACGCAGATTCGGTGAGATTCTGAACCACCTCGGAAGCTACGCAGCGACCCACTCGTGGCTCTGGGTCCCCATAGAAACCGAAAAAATACGGTACAAAACCCCCATGGTATTGATCCAATACTGTATCCATTCAAAAATAGAACCAATCAAATAGAACCAATCATGTTTAATTGGTTTTGCCACATGAAACTCATTAAACCCTAAATATATCATCATTAAACCATTGTATCCCATATAAGTAAACCATTAATATCACTATTAAACCTAGACTAATCTCAGTGACATATGTTGGGTATTAGCATAATTCCAGGTAACATTATATTGATATAATCCCAGTGATTATCACCATTGACTCATATAATTGAACCATATATCACCAACAAACCTAGACTAATCCCAGTGAACAATACCATTATATCACCTATATCATATATCACCATATATCCCACGAAACCATATATCACCAATTAAACCTATAAAATAATACTATTTTTTGGATATCCCATTATTTTAATAATAGATTATATCACCTATCATATATCCCACTATCCCTATAACATAGTTGTATCCCATTATTTGTTTGTATCCTATCATACAAAAAAAAAGTATCCTATAAAATACTTGTATCCTATCATATATCCCTATCATTATCCTATATTATGGTCTATGTTGGTCTCATACCATTCAAACCACGAAGCGCGCCATGCTGGGCATGCTGGGCCCCTGCACCACACACGGGGAGCGCTGGGCCCAGTTGGGTACCTACACCGAGTTCGGGGCGGCACCGGAAAAAAAAAGGCATGTTTCACGGTTTCACCAACAAAAACTGGTGAGTTAACGAACAGAAATGGTGAGTTAACCAACAAAAAAATGTGAGTTGACCAACAAACATGCGGTTAACATAATGTAACCAACAAAATGGTATTATTTACACGGCCATAAGAATAGGGCAGATGAACTAAGAATAATTAACTAAGATGAATTCGTGATCAAATGGATTATGCTTTGAACCCCTGCGAATCTAAGATAAGAAAGTCAATCAGTTACCCTCTGGTAATTTAACATAGCTATTGAAAATGGGCATTTTTAGTGAGTTTTCCCATAAAAAAATGTGATTTTCCATAGTTATGTTAGTTTACCAGAGGGTAATTGGAATGGTCATACCAGGAAGCCGTTGGACCCCAACATTCACTGAATCCGCCTTCCATGATGGGCTTTTTTGCGCGTGCCCCTGTTGGAACATTTGAGGAACACCCAGCCAGGCCATGGGTCAAGAATTTCAGATACCAACGGGTGTATTCTTTGGAGTAACTACGTAGTTATACACAATGTGTTGACAGCCTAAACCGCAAACAAATCCTTGAGTCATCCAGTTTAAAGATCATCATCCACACGTTGACTCGGAAGACCCCCCATCGCCTCGGCTTGTGGATCCACACACAGCATAGCACCAGAAGGGTAGCAGTAGCAGGGGGCCTGGACGATTTTGCCAAGCTTCATGGGCTGGTTGGAATCTATAAAAAACTGACGAAGTCGCTGAAATCTCCATAGTTCAACGGAGTTTAAGGGAAGAATTGGAGGAACCCCCTCATCTTTTATGGGAAAAACCGTGGTTTCTTGAAGGAAAAAACCACTTTGACCGATCCAAAAGAAGGGAATTCACCATGGCCAAAGCTCCCTCGCCCATCTTAGACACCTGGCAATCGGAAATCCCCGAACTACATGGAGAGTTTTGCTGGGAAATTCAACCACACGTGAATGATTTTCCATTGTGATGTTTGATTACCGGATGGTATGTTCATTTCATATCATTTCATTGGTCAGTCTGAATATGCCCATCCTGGATATGGCAAAATATGAATTCAATTCCCGAAGTACCCATTCCCCAATCAGTTGACGACCCACAGAACTCTCCATATTCATGGCCAAACTCCCCCATGTTCTGTTGGTTCACCCCCCAGGGTGGCACTCCTCAGGTGTGTTTGTTGGTTAACCCCATGAATTAGTTCGATTACCATCAAACCCAGTGAGATATTGATGACATGAACCAACTCTTCGTGATCATCGTTTGGAATCTCCAATGTTGATAGTTAAGTTCCTATTTTTGATGGAACATCGTACAATACAAGCCCCTGATATCGCTATAAACTCACCATTCACATTTCTTTGCATTCTTTTCTGGTGGGATAATGTTGTATATAAATCTGGGTAAATTATAATATTTCACTAACCTGAATAGTTCGGCCATAAAAGGGGATCATTTCCCTTACTAACCATGATTTCCAGTGAGGGAGAACAGTGAGGTCGTGATGAAATTTACCCAAATAAATGGTCAATGTGACCATAGTTCAAACAACCAAGGTTGGTCACTTGCGCCCCGCAGGGGCCCCGCACCCCCACGATGATCTCCAAAGGCAGGATGTCGCTCCCCCCGCGGTCTTTCACCTCGCAGGGAACCATTTTTTGTCACGCGGGAAGGCTCCCAGAATCTCCCACATGTTTCCTGGGGCATGGTTTTTACCATCAAATATAGGGCTTTCCTGTAAATTTTCCAATCATCCAATTCTATGACATGTGGATTTTTGGGGTTGACCTTGACCAGGAAGGTCATTTGACCCATTTGTTGACGATTTGTTGTCTGATATTACCATACAGTATACTATCATCCCATTCTATGAACAAATATGGGTGAATTCCCAAGTGTTAGGTGCCCTGACCCAAGGCTTCCTCACTCACAATTTGTGTGGCTACCTGGAGGGTTTTTCGGATGGTATTTTTACCCAGATCTCGGGGAACCCAACATCATGATGATGATGATGATGATGATGATTATGATGGAACTTGTAGTGGCATATAGTTTTCCCAACAAATACAATTGAGACGTCTGCAGCTGAAAAACGAGGGCTGTTGCACTGCTAAAACCACTGAACCCAGCAGCAGTGGGATAATCGCAAGCATCACAAAGGATCACCTAGACCCTCCAAGTACACGTAAAAATGGTTTTGTTCTCCCAAACTGTTGCTGGTTGGTGGTATACCTACCCCTCTGAAAAATATGAGTTCGTCAATGGGAAGGATTAGATCCCAATATATGAAATGGAAAATAATCCAAATGTTTGAAACCACCAGATAATGATAGAATAACCTCCAAAATGGCTGTTATCAGCCAGCGTCATGTGGATGATTCCCGCAATCCATGGTTCCAAACCACCAACTTTACGGTAAAAATGGTGTTGTTCTCCCGCAATCCATGGTACTTTTGGCACGAAAATTCCCAGAGGGTCTTTTTGGGGCTCCCTCGGCTCAACTCGGCTCCCTACCGATACGGAGATGCACAGAAAACCATCCACTTCCTGGCAACGTTCCAGCGCTGGTTTCACAACCGGGAAATATGGTGAGTCATGTGGGACTTATGTGGGATTTATGACACATAATTCCAACTTAGGTTTGTTTTATGGTAGATTTATCGAACTAGTTCATGAGGTTTATAAAGTTTATATGTTTGTAAGATTTTGTAAGTATATGTTTATAAACATGTAGTAACACCTTGTGTTTTTGTTGGTTCCCACTGCAAGACATGTTTTCTGCTTATGTCTATAGTTCAGCTCTCTACCCATTTTGGTTGGTGCTTTAAGCTCACCCCAAGAACATGTGTCGGTCAATTGTTTGGGATCATCCTACTTCTATGCTGCATCATGAAGAACCAAAAAAACAAAATTATTAGCGAATGACTTCTGATAAATCAATGATACCTATTTCTGGTTGGTGGTTTTAACCATTTTGAAAAGTATGAGTTCGTCACTGGGAATATGACATCCCATATATTGTGGAAAATAAAAAATGTCTGAAACCACCAACCAGTATTTCTATGCTGCATCATGAAGAACAAAAAACACAAACCAAATTTATATGAGTGAATAACTTCTGATATATCAACGATACATCCTGATATTTGGTCGTAACGTCCTTTTTTGTTTGTACAAACCCAGGTGTCATCATGGTCTACATTGGAAAACAATAAAGCCTCCATTTAAGAAAACAAATTAAACAAAATAGTTAAACTATGTTAAACTGATGTAAAAAAATATGTATATATATATATATATAACTATATATAATATTGTTTAATACAACAACATAGTATAACAACAAAATGCCTTAAACTAGACTGGACTTGGACACATGTTTAACCTCCAAACCCAGGATCTTTGGCCTTTTTCTTTCCATTCATTTCAAGCATTCCCGAAAGTTGTCTTGGATATTCCCGCTTGATGGGACAAAATCAATTCCTGCTTATGTCCACTATCCCCATGGTATATCATCCTTAATAGATTCCTACTACAGTATAGAATCTCCCAAACAACAAAATATCATATATATATATATATAATAATAGTAATAATCATAATGATGATAAATAATAATCATATAAGCATGTTCATTAAATATTTAATTGAATATAACATCCTGGATTGTCATTACATAGTTGAATAATGTTGAATATATAATGATGTCATTAAATATACATTGTTCATAAAAAATGTATACCCTCTGGTAAATTAACATAGACCCTGGCAGATAGGGGTTGGAAAATTAGTTTCCACTAAAACTAGGCTAGTTTCAGGGTCTATGTTAATTTACCAGAGGGTAATCCTTAGTATAATTGAATAGCATCTTCCTACCATAACCCCACGATTTCCCAGCTCCAGCGGCCCCCTGGTTCCGTCATGCGGATCTCCCGCACCTCGTTCCGTACGCCTTGCACCGGCCGCGTCTTGGACTGCGCCCGGACGTCCTTCATCGCCGGATCGACCAACGTTGGGGAGCGGTCACCGGTAAAAAACATACTTTTTTCAGGTGATGTCATGTGGGTAAAACAATAATAACCATACATGGTAACCATCTTTAGTGGGTAAATCAGCATCTTTAGTGGGTAAATCACAATAATATGTTTTTTTACAAACAATGTCATAAACCACCCATAACTGGGAATTGTAACCATACATGGTAACCATACCACCTATAAAAATGGAGAAAATGGGGATGGTTTATTATTGTTTTTACGGGGATGTTGGAAAATAATGTGGGTAAAACAATAATAATGTGTTTTTTTTATACAAACAATGTTGGTGATATAATGGTGATATAATTATATTGGTAAATTATGATGTTGGAAAATAATGTGGGTAAAACAATAATGGTGATATAATGGTGATCAATGGTGATCAATGATGTTTAATGGTGATTAATGATGGATAATATATACCATTATATATAATGGTTATTAATTCAAGGTCTCGGCTCTGTGCCCTTGTGAGGGAAGTACTACCCCCCCTCACTTGGGTTAGCCTTGCTCCTGAGCGGGTCTTGCGCGATACCCGCGGGCTGCTCTGCTGTGCGCTGAGCGGCCTTCACTAGCGCCTGCAGCGTGCTCTGCCCTTGCCTGGGCATCACCTTTCTGAGGAGCTCTTTGTCGTGGTGCATGCTTCGTGGACTGGCACGGCACTACTTCATCTCGGCCCTCTTTGGCGTCCTCCTGTGCATCCACTATTACGCCCTCACAGAGGCGTTCAAAGCGCCGTCGCAGAGCAATTGCACGGCGACAGTGGTTTTTGTACAAGAGAGGTTGGATTATCCTCAATCGCCACCAGCTGCAGAAGATCTATATCACGCTGGACAAGCACCACTCTCGAGATCCCAACCACCTGGCCGAGATCCTCGACAAGATGGAGCTCCAACCATGGAAATGTCAATGTGGCCGCCTCAACAAGAAGGTGGCCCGGACATGTGCCTCATGTCATTGGGGTTATGCACCCATGCCCCCAGATTGGCATTGGGGACAGCAGTCTTGGCCTCAATGGGATTCGAGACAACAAGTGAAGCAACCAAGAGCCAGCAGTGCGAGATCTACCAATTCGAATCGAACAGATCGTTCCAGCCGGTCCTACCGCACCGATCATGCGGATCGAGACGGAGCGCATCATCCCGACAGCCCCAGACCCAGGGGCGACAGGCAGAAGAAGCCAAGCCGTCGACAAAGGAAGACCCAAAAGGGACCAAAGCCGGCAGCAAATTCAGATGCAGATGGGTCCAAGCGATCCCAGGAGCCTGTATGGTCCTCCAATCTGCCCAGGTTGCAATCAGTTCCAGACTCAACCCCGGCTGCGACCACATCGTCCTCAGCGGAAGAGCAGTTGCGAACTTTGACTGGTTTGCTTCGCAAGACTCCGGGTCAGCTTACGCCGGAGACTCAGGCCTACCTCACCTCATTGACGGTCAAGGCCACTCACTCCACTGCGAAATCCCTGCACAGCTCTGTGACCAAGCTCGAGAAGGCCCAGAACGCTCTGACAGAGGCACAGGGCGCAAGGCTGCAACTTCACAGCAAGTGGAGGAACTTTGTCACAGAGGCGGTGGACAGATGGAGTCGATCCACGGAAGATTTCAAGAAGGACGACCAGATCCTAGAGGCGCAGATCCAAGCGGCGAAGGACGCTTTGACTGCCATCAAGGAACAGTATGCCCAAACGCAAACGCAGTTGGGCATGGCTGGGACGACTTCCATCGACATCTCCGACGAGGAGGAAAACAAAATGGACGCAGCATCAGCCATGATCTCCGATGGGCTGCAACAGATGATGGGATCCCTGAGCAACCTCAAACAGACGGCAGATCAAATGGTGGAAGAGCAGCAGAAAGCTGCCAAGCGCCCTCGGCTGGATGGGACAACACCAGAAGAGTCGTCTTTTATGGAGCCCGACAAGGTGAAGCCTTAGGGTCTGCTTGTCAAGGGCGTCAACTTGGGGCATCGGAGGTCGTTGTGGCATATTGGAGTCACTCTATATGTGATGAGGTGAACTTCAAGTCGATTTGGGCTGCCCGCTTGGAGGGATTGCAGGCTGCTTTTGACTTGGGGCTTCCTCTCAGGGCTTCAATTTCTCAACCACAACGATGCTGTGGGAAACGCAGTGGCCCCAGAAAGGTTTCCTTTTCAGACACAATTCGTTTGCAATTTTGTGCAGCTGATTCGCTGCTTAGCGCTAGCATGGACATCTCTGAGGAGGCGTTCAGCAAGTGGCCAACGAAGCCTTGGTCTTTGCATCAGCGCTCAATCTCAACATTGACTCAACCTCCACTTCATGATGTTTTGGCTTTCTCACACACAGGAGAAGTACATCCACATGATGGTGATGAAGGTTCTTTTGTCCAGGCGCACGCGATCAAGCGCCTGCGAAATGAGTACCAACCACCTGAATGGCAAGCACCTGGACGACAGGAAGATCATCAAGAAGAAGATTTTGAGGATGGCTCACCCGATCAGTCCACTTCATCGGATGAGGAGCATTCCAGCCAGCGATCCACGTCCTCTGAACCTCGAGAAGATGATTCCTCCTATAGGGATGATGCAGTACGCACTGTGCTTTTGTATTGGCGTGACAATCCAGCCATTCATGCGCAGATCGCTAGCATTCATGTCGAAGGTCAACTTGCTGAAATTGCAGATCATCTTGGCATCCAACGGCATGAACTTGTACAAGTGTACCGGGTCAATGTCGAGCTGCCTCACATCCCTTTGCATATCACCCCCCTCATTGTGCACCACCTCCACGACTTTGTGCCGGGAGAAGCTGTCTGCCTATGTTTGGTCGACGTTGAAATCCATGGCAATCGTCATGAACCACACTATGCTTCTTTCCCAGCAGTAGATCGTCGAGTGGTGATTTTCCCTCAGAGATTGACAAGACGCATCATCTTGGAACTCTCGCTCACCTTGCACTATTGTCAACGAGTACCCCTGCAGGATGACAGTTTCTTCTGGGCCTCGCATGGAGACTACGTTTTGATCAGCGTCCCTCCAGATGAAGATTGTGCGGACACGACCTCCTATTTGATGGAAGACGCACTTCGAGAAGCTCGGCGTTCGGTCCTTGACTCTCCATTGGCGACCCCGCAAGATGGATACTCTCCGAGCCTGGTGCCTTCGGAAGATATTAGGCACGAGTTTGGTCCTGCTGATGATGAGGACACAGCATTGATGCAGACGTCATTGCCTCCTGCCCTACCTCTTGCTGATATTTCTGCCAAGCTCCTTAACGTCAATGATGTTGAACAGCCACTGGATTCCGCGGCATGTATCTCCATTGGCCAGGAAGCTGAACTATCTGAGCGGTCATCATCCATGCAGCCACCATTGCAACGCCTGAGCTGGACAGAGGAGTTCTTGCGTGCCATGGGAGCTTTGCAAACGGCACAGGAAGACATGCCGGAGTTTCCTGCTGAGCAGAATGTACCTCTAGCTGACCTCCCTTCCTGGGTCCAAGAGCTTTGGCCCATTTGGCGCCAGTCAGCGCGCCCAGGACCAGGTGCAGTTGAATACATTGCCAGAGTTGAAACCTGGTACACTGACCACAGTCGAGTTCAGCATTGTCTCTCCTCCCGTATTGTTGTGCTTGGATCGGACCCCTCTTCATGGGTCAATGACATCTTGGCAGCTTGGAGAGACCTGGTCTTACCGGCTTTTGACATCCAGATTGTTGCGGTGCTCCCCATGACTGATGACCAGGCACCGAACATCTGTGCACAACTGCTTTTGATCCAGCGGCCTGACCGATTTTCAAGATCGATTATTGTCACGGTATCTGATACTGCGGTTCAGCGTGGTTTGCCACAATCATGTGCGATTGTCGCTGGTGATCATGTGCGCCTTCACTCGGTGTTGTTGATGACGGGGTTGCTTTATCATTGTCCTCCTGAAGTTCTCACCAATCGGTGTAGGCTTTATTATGGCACTCGTGAACTCCGAGGTGAAGCGTACATCCCAGCGGTGCACGGTGACGTATTCAATCTTGTCATCCAGCGTGATGTGACCGTTGACATTCACACGCTGATTGGGCTTCCTGATCCACACCTTCGGCAGAGACTAGCTGCCTTGCTTGAACAAGGGATCCATTATTTGCATGTCCAAGACGGTGAGCGTCCAGACCTTCCTGCAGTGCTTGCGCCTGATTGGTTCAGCCAATTAGAGCAGGTCTTTGATGCACATGCCGCGCCCGAACTTCTGGAAGAAGGACCTGTATTCTATGTGCATACGTGGTTTCTTGATGCCTTGACCACCACACGATGCCCAGTTTCGCGGCCAGTGCGTCTTCTCCAAGATCGTCGTACATGGCGAAGTTTGTTGATTGGTACATGGCAAGACCAGATTCACACTCATCAGTCGATTGACTTTGCCGTTGTTGATCCGGAGCCACCTCGAATGCCTTGGATGTCTCCGACAGCTCACATTTTGCTTACGCAAAGAGCGGACCCAGTTCATGCATCAGTCTTGATCAGTGCTGTTCTACATCAGGAGGCAGAACCATCACTTCTTCAAGCGATGTACTACTTGCCGCAACGGGTTTCTGGTGCCGACATCATCGAGGCTCACCTTGATCAACGTCTTCGTGGTCCCTGCTGTGTTCGACGTGGTCAACATATTTTTCCTGCCATTCAAGCAGTTCAAATTGGAAATGGAGATAGCCTTGAAATTGATGTGCATCCGGCGGCTACAGTCCAAGAGCCAGCCGAGACTGATGCCACAAACCTTCTTCAGCGTCAGGCTACATTTCGCAAGTCAACGATGCACCCAGTGACGTTGTCGCTTGATGCTGTCATTCCCCCGAACCAGGATGCTGACCTCAGTAAACTTCATCCTCCTGAACTCCTGTTTTCTGAGGAGGACGACTGGAGCCAGCGCCTCTACGACATGGATCTACGCTTTGGCCCTTTGCCTGAAGCACTTGATCTTCGTGCCACTACATTGCATGCTCTTCAAGATCCTGCGATGTACTTGGAGGCGTCCTTTGCGGGTCAGCTAGCGCTTTATGTGGATGGCTCGGCTCGTGGGCACACAGCAGCGTGGAGCGTGATTGCCGTTGAGTATGACTGGCAAGGCACTCCCACTCTTTTAGGAGTACTTTCTGATCGGGTGGAATTGAATTGCAGTTCGAAGCAGTGGATTGGTGCCACTCATGCTGACAATGTCTCCGCGGAGATTACAGCATCCATTGCCGCGCACTTGGCGGCGATTGCAATTGGCCACACTGCCATTACGGTCATCCGCCCCGATTTGAAACTCAGTGCGATGCTTTCCACTTCTACATGGATGTGCCACTCTCATCGTGATTTGGTCGCGTTAGCCAGATGGCTTGGAGCATGGTTCGCGCAAGGAGGCGGAGCCTGTCAGGAAGTGCGAGGCCACTCTGCCCACCCATGGAATGATCTAGCCGATTCATTGGCTAGACATGCTCTCAACACCACCATGTCAGTTGGCTGCATCGACTTTACTTTTTGCCATCAGGTGCTCACTTCTGGAGACCTCGCATGGGCATGGTTGGGACTGCAGCCCCATTGCTACACACAGTGCTTGCCACCCAATGGAGTCCCGACAAGCTGGCTGGCCCAGCCCTCCGTGCGCAAGGTTGACCCCTTGCCTGAACAACATGATTTGTGTGAGGGACAATGGCATCAAGCTCAATTTACCATTGCCTCGGCCAACGTCTTGGCTATTTCCCCTGATCTTCCTGCGCTCCCTGCGGAGACAGCTTCCTCCAGGGCTGATCGTTTGGACCATCAGTGGCATCACCAACAAATCGCAGTTATTGGGTTGCAGGAGTCCCGTCGAGCTGCTGGCCGCTACGCTACCACGCATTACCATGTGTTTGCGTCAGGTGCTTTGCACAATGGAGGAGCTCCTCATGGAGGTTGTGAAATCTGGTTGCATAAGCAGTTGCCATTTCTTCGTGCCACGGAGAGCTCCATCTCATTTGCCCAGCTGCGCCCCGCGATCTCTTGTGCTGATCCCAGACGCTTGGTGCTTCATCTACATGGCCCGCAATTCAGTTGCTCGTTTGTTGTACTTCATGCCCCCTGTCGAAGTCAACACACATCCATTGAAGAGATCGAGACCTGGTGGGCGCACACGACAGACCTACTGGCCAAGGCTGAGCTTGCACCCATGACATGGCTCTTTGTCGATGCCAACGCCCCTTTGGAGACAAGTGCATGCGACAATTTCGGTGATCATGGCAGTGAACCTTCCAATGACCAAGGTCGACTATTTGAGCAATTCATTTTGGCTGGTCAATGGTTTGCCCCAACCACTATGAGCTGGTGTCATGGTGGCCCACATTCGACATGGACTCATCCACGAGGACATCGTCTCCGACGTGATTATGTCCTTTGCAGCGAACAAGCCTTACGTTGGTGCACTGCCTCATGGACGGATCAGGCTCACGATGGAGGGTTTGCACACGAGGACCACGTCCCAGTCTGCCTTCAACATTCTGGATGGTGGTATATTGAGCCGTCTTCTGCCAAACCTCAATGGGATCGCTGTGCATTTCTTGACCCTGTCAGATGCCACGAGTTTCAGCAAGCCTTGGCTACATTGCCTATGCCGAGTTGGACTGTCCATATCAACGACCATGCAGATCATTTCCAACACAGTGTTATGCAGCTGGCACGACAGTTTTTCACGAAGAAATCTGGTGAACGAGTACGGCCTCGGTTGTCGGAGCCCACACTCGCCCTCATCCAGCTCAAGCGATCATTCCTTGACTATGCACGTGCCCAGTCGTGCATCCAACGTGATGACATCAAGACCGAACTGCGTTGTCTTGAACGTATGGTTCGTGCTCGAGTACAAGAAGATCACCGGCAATTTTATGATCAACTTGTTCAACAGCTGGCACATGACGGAACCTTGCATGACTTCCGGTCAGTATATCAGCTGCTGAGCCGGCTGGGGGGGCGGCCACGTCACAAAACAGGCCAAGGCCGACCGCTCCCATTGTTGAAGACGGCCGGGGGCGAGACTGTCACCTCCTTTCAAGATCAGCAGCGTCTTTGGTTGAGGCAATTTGCAGCAGTTGAAGGTGGCCTGCCAGTGGCGCGACATGCCTTGCCGACCTTCATGCCGGCAGCCCTGGGATTGCCCGAGGAGCGTCTAGAGTTGCATGCCATTCCCACATGTGAGCAATTGGCGTCGAAAGTGCGCAAGATGAAACGTGGGAAAGCCCCTGGGCCGGATGGATTACCCGCCGAGGTCTTCAAGGCAGGTGCTCTGCCCATGCTGCACCACATTACAGCTTTGACAACCAAGACAGCAATTCACGCACGTGAACCTGATAGTTGGCGTGGTGGCAGACTCATCCCATTACACAAAGGAAAATCTGCAAAATCAGATCCGACAGGATACAGGTCCATCTTTGTGAGCAATTTTGTCACCAAGATCTACCACTCGGTCCTTCGTGATCATTTGGTCAATGTATGGCACCATGCCCTGTCACACTTGCAGTATGGTGGGCGTAAGGGATGCAGTTCCGATACACCTCATCTTCTCGTGCAACAGCATTTCGAGTATGCCCACACCATGAAACAACCCTCAGCAGCATTGTTTGTTGACTTCAAGTCTGCGTTCTACACCATCATTCGTCAAGGCCTGTTCTCCGAGCGCCTCGACGAGACCACGTTTATGATTGCGATGCACAGACTTGGAGTCGCGCCGCAGGATCTGGTTAACCTGCTTTCCACTGCTGACCATGATGTGGCCACTCAAGGGCTCTCCTCGCATGTGCAGGCGCTGCTCACCGACCTTTTTCGTGGCACCTATTTCGAGGTGGATGGCCTTTCTGAGGTTGCGGTGACCTCTCGTGGAACGCGCCCTGGGGATCCTGTCGGTGATATTCTATTCAACTTGGTTATGAATCCACAGCCATTGGAAGTGACAGTTTGTTCATGAGGAAGTGACAGTTGAGATGTGGACATGATGTATTATAAACATGCATGTAATTAATGTATGTAATTATAAAACATGTATGTAGTCATA
>Ga0126342_10003885_pt1:2500-25079 | contig 25079 bp, 16 predicted proteins | sample Cyp1metagenome_FD_92528 | JGI IMG/M metagenome (GOLD analysis project Ga0126342, IMG submission 92528) | Coral microbial communities from Lord Howe Island, Old Settlement Bay, Australia - Cyphastrea 1 metagenome | ecosystem: Host-associated > Invertebrates > Cnidaria > Coral ...
TTTTTTCGTTGTTATTTCAATAGATGAAGGTGTCCTAAGTCATTGGGGGTAGCCCCAAATCATCCAACTTATATAGACCATGACTTCGTATTGAAAGCCATGGTGACAGTCACTATGGCTTTCAATACTAAGTCATGGTCCAAGTTGGATAATTTGGGGCTACCTCCAAAGACTCAAGTTGGGGTGAGTTGGGGATCCCCCATGACTTAGGAAACCACCATATTTCCAATCGAAATCCCATGGCGAAAACTCCACCGTTGATCCCTCCAGGACCTCTTGTTGGAACACCTCGTGGGAGATGGTGTGGCACCTCATCTGCAGTGACCCAGGAGATGCCATATCCAATAGGTATAAATGGTGGTTTCCAATGGGGGTACCCCAATGGCTAGATGGTTTCTAATGGAAAATCCCAATCTAAAATGGATGATTTGGAGGTACCACCATTTCAGGAACCCCCCAAATGAATATATCCTTGGTGGTTCATCCCACTTAGAAACTGGTGGGTAAGTGAGGTTACGAGTCAGTCGTAGATGGGAGGGGACTTATTTGAAATGGGTTACCAACCAGTTACTAAGTGGTATGCTCCTGCAAGTAGCGTATATATGTATATATGTAAATATGTATATATGTATATATGTATATATGTATATATGTATATATGTATATATGTATATATGTATATATGTATATATGCATATATGCATATATGTATATATGTATATATGTATATATATATATATATGTATATATGTATATATAAAGATATATATATATAGCTACCTAGCTATCCAGCTATCTATCTATCTAGCTATCTACCTACCTACCTACCTATCTATCTATCTATTTATCTATCTATCTATCTATCTGTCTGTCTGTCTGCCTGCCTGTCTGTCTGTCTGTCTGCCTGCCTGTCTGTCTGTCTGTCTATCTGTCTATCTGTGTATACACACTACACCATAATGGATATCCCAACATCCACCAACCAATGTTCAGCTGTTTTGAATCTTTTTCCCCCAGCCACTGACAAGCCCCAAAACAGAACCAGACCAGTTTTCGTGGGGTGAAAGAAAGACGCAACCCATTCATATAGCCCTCACCAACATTTAAATTGGGTGAAATACAGCAGATATGACGACTGGTTTTGCAGGGTCCATCACTGCAGGAACCTCGAAGTTGGTTTCTGCAACAGCATCACATCGTAGAACGTTTTGGTCCAGAGCTCCGCAAAAGCATGGTGTTGGCCCTCAGTGGCTTGGTTTCGTTGAGAGATCTGGGTAAACCAAGTGGTGAAGGGTGAGTGAAAATTACTCGATTTTAGCTCTTGGTAAGTGATATCAGAGGCAGTTTTCTCTTTTGGTGCAGGGTATCAAAGATACATCAAAGATGAGCGATGGCATCAGAACGGCAGTTCGGTGAAACGAGAAAGAACAATCAGGTCGACAGTTTCTTCGCCATGAAACACGAGGATTCAGCCAACCAAAAATGATGGAGGATGAGGATGAGAGGAGGAAGAAGATGATGATGCTGGTGATGGTGGTGAATTTGATGGTGATATTGATGATGGTTGCAATCGTTAAAAAATGATTAGGTGTGGAAGATCAAATCAATGACGGGTGAGCTATCGGTGGTATACCGGAGTATTTTCTGCATTTGGTGGGGATATCAAGTACGGAGGTTTCCAAAATGAGCCAGGAACACCTGCAATCCCAACTTCCCAATGATGTTCCCGTGCTTTCTGAAATCATGATGTACATCATTATATATATATATATAATCTTGTCCCCGGCCCAGAGCGTGTGGCTACGGAGTTGCCGATGCGACGTGTCATCGAGGTGAGGAGACATGTCCCTTGAATTGCTACATGGAATTTACTGTTATTCTATGTTATCAAAAGTTAGTTGACTAGTGCTGGTGGATTCCCAGGATTTCTCGATGGATCCCCTGATGTTCGGTTAAACAACAAAATTCTTATGCTCAACACCGCTTTTCTCCTGTTGAAATCCCAATGCATGCACATCCAAACCTACTCTATCTAATCCAATCTAATCAAATCCAATCAAATCTAATCTAAATCTAATCCAAAAAACTAATCTAAAAAAATAATCCTAAAAATTAACCTAACAAACTAATCTAACAAACTAATCCAAAAACTAATCTAAAAAACTAGTCTAAATCCAGTCTATATAAATCTAACCTAAATCAGATCTAAATCTGATCCAAATCTAAATCTAAATCCAAATTTAAATCTTACTCCAATCTAGCCTAATCTAACCTAAGCTAACCTACTCTAATCCAATCTAATCTAATCTATATTTCATGGTTCTGGCCTCATATTTGTCGCACTTCGACCCTACTTACGTATAAACAAAGCCACATCATTCACCATCTTTCGCCCAAATCCCACTTCTTCCAGGCGTTGGGCTTGGCTCAGGAGGCAGGGCTGTTGGATCCATTTTGAGCCACTCAGATCATCTAATTAATATCTACCTTAGATGATATTAATTAGTGGGTCAATCTAATACATCTAATATCATCTATTTCGGTTTTCCAGATTGCTTCGGACCATGTTTTTTTTGAGAGGCACTGGAGGCACAGTCTGACACTTGGAACGGCACGGCAGGAACAGAAAGCGCCGAGTCGACTGCAGGTTGGCCGGATTCGACCCAGTAAACTGACGCTTTCTTTCGTTGATTTCGACACAATCCCCTTGAGAACTTCAGATCCCCTTGGAACCCCACATTTCTGGGCCATGATCTTCGCCTCATCGTGGTGTTCGTCAGGGCGAGCTGCTGGCCATGAGTTTGGAGATGGCCATGGATGCCCTCTACCGGAAGGGCCGCGAGGGCCGCGAGGGCCGCGAGGGCCGCGAGGGCCGCGAGCGCGAGGTCCGTGAGAAGGAGATGGAGCTGTCGGATGTGCTGAAGTTGGACCTGTGGGGACAACTCGGATGGATGGGAGTTTTGAGGAGTTTTGATGAGGTTTGATGAGTTTGAGGGGTTCAGAAGCATGGCTGATGGTTTGTGATTGAGGATGACCATCATCTTCATTTCCTATTTCTACTTTTTTTTTTCATCACTGTGGATGAGGAAAACTCCTTACAAACCAAACAGAATGAATGACTTCCATAGTCAGCTTGTCATTTTCATGAGGTTGTCGTGGGCGCGCGTGCTGCGCTGGTTCGACCATGCGCAGGAGCCGGTTAAAAGGGTTGGTGTTCCAATTTGAAACTCCATTTGCAAGTGAAAACTCCAGCTGATGGGTCCTGTAGGAAAGCCTCCGCTCCAGCTGATCAGGAGCACCTATCGGAGGAGCTCCAAGCCAGGGTCAAGAAGTGCATGGAGCAGGTGCTTCCGTTTGCAGTTTGCACTGCTGGTATTGGGCTGGTATTATTGGTACTTTGGTAGTCTTTGGGAGATATTGATAGCATACGATGCACCAACTCAGATGACTTGAGCTTCGGCTGGATCTGCTTGTTAAAATCCAACGCGGAGAAGCTGTTTCTGACAGTGTCAGTTCCAGGTTGACCATTTGGGCGATGTCTCTTTTTTATATACGTCAGATGATCAAAAACAAATGTTCCGGCCATCTGTCAGATACTGATTTGGCATGGCTCCAAATGGAGAACTTGAACAGACATGGGGTTCTGCATTGACCAACACAGGTTTCGGATCCTACCCTGGTGACATGTGGAATGTATTGGATGTAGAATTTCTGGGGTTCACATAGGATATCCATATTATGGAATATAAATACAAAGATAGATATATATATATAAATAAATATATAAATAAATAAATAAATATATAAATAAATCTATAAATAAATATATAAATAAATCTATAAATAAATATATAAATAAATCTATAAATAAATATATAAATAAATCTGTAAATAAATCTATAAATAAATATATAAATAAATAGATAGATAGATAGATAAATAAATAGATAGATAGATAGATAAATATATATATAGATCTATCTATATATCTAGGGAATATTAGAGGGATCAGTCTTGCTCTCCTTGCGAGGGAAAGGCTGGTCTTGATCTCCTGGCTTTGGCGAGTGAGAAAGGAACTCTGCCAGTGCGACACCAAGTTCGGCCGCGTGCGAGTGGTGCGAGGGCGAGTTTCCGGTGCCATCTTGATTGGGAAAAAAGATGATAAACCATCCGATGTTGGGGTAGCCTATTTTTAAGACACGCCTTGTTTGGCGGTGGATCTGAAGTCAGGTGGCTCGAAAACACGAAATGAAGATCTTTCCTTTCTTTTTCCCCCCACTGTTGAGACTTCACTTCAATGGTCGAGTTCACTGATTCACTTCGCTGAAAATGGTTGATTTAGTTCAACAGGTCTAAGATGATCGAGGTTGATGGATCGTCATTGTAAAAAGAATGATTCATGATCCATTTGATTCATTTTGATTCTAAGATGATCATTTTTGAACTAAGATAATCCAAGCACTGCACTGGACAGCCACTGGACAGCCTTCAAGCAGAATCCTCTGCAGGTCACTGTCGTCATGGCGCTGGCCGGCACCGACCGTCGTGCTGATGGTTGTGATGCGCTGGAGGGGGTGAAAAACGATACAAAACGATACACACCGTAAGGTTTGTGGAGGACATGTGGATGACATTTGGATAACATTGATGATGAAACCTGGGTTGAAGCACAATGAGATGTAAGGATATGTAAGGCCTGTTGGGGTTCTCAAGAAGACTGAAACAGAGGGGACACTTTTCACCTGGATTGTTGTACCTAAGCCTTGGAACACAGAACATCCAGGAATCCGTAAAAATTCTGTAAGATCACATCAGATATCACTAGAAATCTGAACACCCACCAGTTTCTAGTTCCAACTGGTTCCAACTGGTTCCAACTGGTTCCAACTATCCATTTTTCCCATATTTTCCCAGGTGAAGTCCCCCTCCCCAGTCCCAACCCCAGTAGCGTCCCCGGTTAGGAGACCGCCGGTTACCCCGTGGCCTCGGACGCGCTACGTTCCTGGCACGAGCGCCTGATCGAGGCCACCGGCACGCTACAGGGCTTGGTGACTTGGCACTGGCAAAAACTGGAGGCTTTTGGAGGGTTTGTAGCTGGTTTGTAGCTGGTTTAGCTGCTTGAGTTTCAAACAGAAAAAGATGGGGGTTTTCAGTGACAGTCAGAAGTTAAGGGACCGAACCTGAGGAGATCACCAAACATGTTGCAACTGTTGGGTGGTCCAATTCACCCTGGGAACCCCAGATGACCTGGTCATGAAAAGGCACTAAATGATACCTTTTTTGCAGATGCAACGATACCGCAATTCCGACCCAGGCGCATATGGAAAGTGATAACCCAGTCTTCTTCGGACTCCTGTGTATAATTTAACATCAGGCAATATTGTCTAGTGAGTGATTTGTATAACAGCCACTGTATATACAGCGTGTCAGAAATGGTGAACATGAACATTATGATACTGGTAGTGAAGAATAGCGGTATATAGCGGCCAGTGGTTTACAGTAATAGTGGATATTGGATCATAGGTTATCTACCCTTTTGGCCCAGACTTAACTACTGTAGCTTAACTTATATATTCTTTTGTTCACCTACAAGCAAGAATAGTGGCCATGAACAAGTGGTGAACATGGATATGGAACGACCATGATATGGACACTACTGAGAAATCTATCTAGTGCCAGGCAATATTGAAGAAGACATCATGCTCTTAGGCCAACAACATTTTCTGGGCTTGGCAAATAATCACGACCAATCCAAAGATTATGACATGATGGGTAGCATATCTTTATGTATCATAGGAATGACAGAGAAACCAACCAATCATGGCCTCAATTGTGGCTTTATACAACAATCGTTGGCTTGTGTTTCCTCAGCAGTTGTTGGCTTACATTATACCGTTATAAGTTATATATGTCCCAACAGTTCATTTCAATTTCTTCAAAATCAGCAGTGTCCGGATCGTCATCCTATGGCTTTGTCTGAAAAACTGCGGAACAGGTTTAATCCAGTGGTTGATCATCATATTTTCCCTCTTAAAAGTAGCCCTTTTATACATCTTATTTGGCAATTCATAGCAACTGTATAATTTAGGTTATTGAAATTTTCGTTGATTTTACAGTAACAAAAACACAAGTGACAATATTCCCGATGATATTACTACAATTTGACATGAATCCCGGTTATCCCTGGGATTTTCTGGGGTTTCACATCCCAAACAACCTCCAAGGTGGAAGCCTGTCGAAGTCTCTGGCCCAAAGACGCCAAGCTCTTGGGAGCCATCGCTCGTGCCAGCGAGGCCGGAAGTGGAAGTGGTTTTTGATTTCTTAAGTGACGGTTGATGTTTGATGTAACATAATGATTTTACAATGATGTCTAATGATGTGTTGGAATTTCGGATGTTTTATGATGTTTTATGATGTTTGAATGGGATGTTTAGGCCATATATTCATAGCCATGTTCAAAAAACCTTAAACCCAAGACAACTTTTTGCGAGGTTTGTCAACTAAAACCACTCTTCAAATACCAGTCTTCAAAAAGCCACTCTCATGACTCTTGGGATACCACTAGCAGTCACTAGCACAAAATACCCGTGACATACCCCAAGAAATTTCCTGGCTTTGAACACTTCATGATCAGCACATGGGTCCCCATTGGTGAGGCTTGGAACGAGCTGCCCGCCTCGGGTGCACTGCGGAGCCTGAATGGTGAGGAGACCGGATACTTTCCCCAGGCGGGAAATATCACATTGGGATCATCCATGGGGATCGATGTTAATATCTTCCTAATAGTTAATATATCTTATGTTAATATAATCAGGAAGATCTATGTGGTAAAGCCACAAAGCCTAGACCCCAAAGCATCCGCGATGACTTACCATTTTTTCTATGGGTGGTATAATTAAACCATGAATCTATATGGATCTATATGGCTGGTTTATGGCATTGCTTTAGCAACATTATACAGATGTTTGTGGGAAGTGCTGGAGTAATTCTTGTTGAGGTCACTCCATCTTGGTAGTTTATGGGGATCATACATAGTGAAATAAATATGGCAGCCCCTATCAATCGCAAACGCCGATCGTCCCAGATTTCTTTTAGCACACATTTGTAGAAACCCATTGATTTAGATGGCAGACATTGAGATGGTTTCCTGCACAGTTTCCCTGAAACATAAACCCAGTGAAGCGTCATTTTTGCTGGTTTAATAGATTCAATCCATAAATTCTGCAGAGAAAAAACAACAACATTTTTTTGCTCAAAGATGATATAAGATTCATTTTTTTTGTTGCTCAAAGTCCACAATGATTCTGTGGCAAACTCCGGTTTTTTCCCATGCCGTTTCCGCTGCAGGTGCCTTCGGCCCTGCTGCGCAGCTCAGGAGCTCTGGCTCTGCTGGGCAAAGGTAGTGCGGCCTTCAAGGCGAAAATCTGGGGAGGGTTGGAAGAAAATCCGGATTTAGCAGCAGCAATCATTGTTTGCTGGTAAAATCATGTAAAATCCCAATGTTTTTTTTCAGTCATCGGGACTTTTGCTGGTAAACAACGAACCAAGTCCCGATTTTGTCGACATTCCAAACCAACTAAGGATTAAAACGACTAAAAGCGTCTCATTTTTTGGGATTCTTCTCTTCAAACATAATGGGTAGTGGTACAAAAATGGGGTTGGAATTTATCAAATTGACAAGGGTGGGGCGTTGAGATGGAAACAACAAGGGTATGGATATGAAGCAAAGAACATCGGACCTCCAAAATGATTGAATGATGATTGTAACGACCATGACCAAGCAAAAAAGGTTGGAGCAGGCCTGAACTTTTGACTTGTCGTCAGGCCTTGTGGAAGCAGTCCGAAGTGGACAGCTTTGATGAGGAACAACTGAGGTGGGAGAGTTGGTTCATGCTTTTTGTTTCAGGGTTAGTTAGACGATCTATGCCCAGGTCGATGGCCATGCGTTGGTCCGAGATCTATACCTCCCTGGAGAAACCGCAGGTGGAAATGCCATGTTTTTCGTGGCCAAACGGACTGGTGAATTGGTTGGTGAACATCTGTTTATTTTGAGCCCTAAGTTGTGGAGCATGCTGCGATACCCAGCTAGAATCTTTCACTCAGTTTGCAGTATCTAAGCACATGGAATGGCATGGATTTATGGGGATGGAGCACTGAAATTTTGGTCTCACAAACTCCCTGGATGGCTGGACTTTTTATCCCACGATATCCAACAACTCCCAAGATCTTACGTCGACAGCTGAAGGAGTCGCACTTGAAACTCTCCGCCTTGGTGCCAGTGCTCGAAAGGCGGGCACAGCGGTGGTCGTTGGGACTTCTAAGGCGGGCAATTCCAATGAGGTCTTTGTTTTTTTTTGAGCGGGTTGGTGGTTGAAAGTAATGTGATTTTTCAATTTCTAAGATGATCCCAAGAATCTACATTTCAACTTGGAAGCACCATGAAAGCAAAATCATGGGCTTTTTGGATGTTGAACCATAATGGAGAGTAACGCTGATATACCAATTTCGAGCCAGAACACATCATTTTTGTGGTCCCAATTTCGAGATGTACCTATGCGATTCTTAACATCGCACTGACATGCAACTTCGTCAAGTGCGATGGGAAAAAAGAGCATCAATCAATCACCAAGTTGAGGAAGAAAGGGAGTCCTAGGTCACTGATAGCACCAATCAAACAGCATCAATCTCCGGATTTTCTTTATCCTAACACTGTCCGATGTTTGGTCACTTTGAGTCATGTGGTAAAGAGACAAAAAGAACACCAAATTGTTTAAATGTCAAATCTCGCCCAATGGTGTGATTTACTGTGGAATTTACTGCGTGACCCATCATCATGTCAAGTATGTCTCGTGAATGTGGTAAACACAACGACAATAATCAGCCCCAAACTGTTCAATGTTCAAATCTCCCTGGACGGCAAAATCGGGATATCAGTGCAGTAAACCTGGTAACCTTTTTTTTCACAGTTCCTTTCTTTTAAATGAGGTTACAACTTTGGCAGAATGTTGTGCACTTCATTTGGGGTTCACCACTCATTGTAACCAATAATCCACCACAATTTTACGAAATTATATGGATGTTGTTTAATATTGGGTCAATATAACATACCACCAAGACCAACACAAACAACACATGCATGGGGAACATGCAACGTTTGACCCCCGTTGGCATTTCACTCCTCCAGCGAACTCCCTCGGTCCAGATTGTCCTCTCCAGCTGAGTTGCGGTTGATGGCTGTCACAGGACGCAGTTGATGGACCTATGGGGACATGAAAACCAAGCAGATATGCAGGATATTTATCATCTGGAATCAGGATTGCACGTTTGGAGACAGTCAGATATGATATAATTCGAAATCTTTGCTGGGCCTTGGTGAATGGCTGATTGATGGATTGGTTATATTAGCCATAAATGGCCGTATATAATCAATTGCACAAACATTGGCTTGCTGGACATCCAAGTTGGAGTTCTGAGCTCAGTTTCTGGAGGCCTAAAGAAACAAGGGGAATAGATGAGATTCTACAAGTTTTCATAGGAAATACTAACTTTAAAACATATTTGTTGCATTGCCAAGTAAGTAAAGTTAGCTTGGCACCAGGCTAATCCACAAACTTTTGTAGGTGAACACCCCAGAAAGTAACACCCCCCATGATTTTGCTTATGGGTATTTTTCGATTTTTGTTAGCTATCATATGGAGATACCCAGAAGTTACGTTTTCCCAAGATTCTTAGCATTGTACATACAGTATAACATGGTATAGGCATACAGCTATCAATGTTAGATTTCCCACGATTCTTGCTATCTAGGGTTCTCTCATATTATCTCCTGATGATTGTATCTAATTCTATCTATGATATATATAATTATATATATATATATATCTATACTTATCTCACATATCTCTTATATGATCTACGGTTATCTAATATTTCTCATATGGTTGGGGAAGAAGCTTCCCCATTTTGCCGCCAGGAACCAGCCTCGAAATCGATGCTGAACAGCAGCTCTCCTGGGGTGCCAATGCGGAGTGGCCGGCGGAGTGGGAGACCTCCGCGGAAGTGTTGGTGAAGAAGCTCGGCGTGATTCGGGTGTGAATTGTGGTTAAGAAACCAATAAAGAAATGGGCGTTAATGATGGTTAATAGTCGTGATTATATAATGGTAATCGTTATAACACCATAGCCAGAACGTTTATGGTTGTCACATACTTGTACCCCGAGTACTAGGAAAAGAACATGTGACAAATGGGATGCATCGCTGCTGCACCTTAACCACCTGAACCAACTACAGGTTGGGGTAACAGGTAAATTTCACTTGATTGTTGGGTTGATTCAATTGAAGTAAGAAGGTGTCTGTGGAAAGTGCCTTTCTGGGTGAGGGGACCAGGGGAACTTCAAGTCCGAGAGATCAGCATGTTTTTTCAGGTGGCAGCGAAGTGAGAATCAGAATGCCTGCTCCATCGGTCACATGTGAAACTAAGATATGAACGTGATCAAGTGTATGTATACGCAATATGTATACTTTATGTATACATATTGCGTATAGAATCGTATAGAATCGTATAGAATCGTATCGATGTGTTTGCACATAGAAAACCTGAGAATCAGCTGTCAATTCTGACATCCCCACCATCCCCAGCGGCCAAGGAAGCTCTGGCACAGCCACTCCGTGAAGTTGGCCTTGCAGGGCCTTAAAAAGATCCTCGGCACGATGGATCCGACGGGGAAATAGTCCTCTGAATCCTGGTGTCACAACAATATATATATAAGTATCCAACAACTAATGGGATGGGATAGCCTTCAGTTCTTCATCTTTGTTTCCTTTATGATCTTTATGATGATAGTCATCATCCATGTGATAATCGCATCAAAGAATGATCATGATAGTCACATAAAAATGATCGTGAAACCACATCATCATTGACAATGGCTGATGGATCAGGAATGATGGGTCATGGATGATGGAGATCATGCATTGTGGAGCATGCATCAAGAAAGATAGTTTGCAATGCATCAGTTCAAAAACCTCCATTGAAAGCCATCTTCGTCAAAGTAGATCGTGCATTCGTACGTTTCACAAGCATTGAGACAACGTGTTTATGAAGCCAGACACTATGTACCAGGCAATGGCAGCAATGAATCCCAACTTGCACTAGACTAGAATTGCCAGTGCATTTTTTCTTCTAAAAACCCTTGATCAACATGGCTGATGCTGACTGCATCCGCGTGCGCATCGACTATGAAACGGCTGGGCACAGTGGGTACATGCTACTTGATCTGCATCCAAGTTGGGCCCCTTTCTCCTGCGAGCGCTTTCTGAAGTTGGTGGACTCAGAGTTTCTGGATGGCCAGCGCTTCTGTCGCGCCATCGAAGGCTTTGTACTGGACTGGAACTATGGGCCCTGTGCTGGCGCTTCTGATGCCTCGGACCCTCACAGTCAGATCTACAATGAAATGCCCTGGGCCAAACCACGGGAAGTGGATGCTGCTGGCAAGTTGCAGAAGAATTTGGCTGGGCGCATCTCTTTCGGCCAGGAGGATGATGGAAGCACCAAGACGGAAGTGTTCATCAACCTGGTGGACAACTCTGCGCGACTGGATTCCCTGGGGTTCGTGCCCTTTGGCGAGGTAGTGGGTACCACAGGACCATGCTTGGACGCCTGGGAGGGTGGAAGGCTGAGTGACTTCAACTTCTCACATGGCGACATTTTCTTTGCTGGTGGAGCTACGCCTGAGAAGGCTCAGGTAGAGATGGGGACAAAGCTTGTAACGGGCAGATGTTTGGGCTGGAGGAGCAAAAAATCTATTTCTAGAGATGCTGGTATTCTGGTATTTTTCCAGCTCTTTTTTTTGGGTAAGCCCTCAGGTGAATGGTGGCCTTCTGGCTCATTGTAATTTTCTCGCCATGGAGGTGAAGACACTGCTTCGAATTGACCGTTGGATCCTTTGTGCAGGGTGTCTAAGATTAGCCAAGCTTTAAACGTTATATAACCTTTCCCGGCCATCCCCCACTTTTTTGCTACCCAAACGTGTTGTCTTTCCCCCAAAGGTGCGAACCAAAGTGCTGGTGGCCGGTGGCAATGGCTACATTGACAAGACCTATCCGGGCCTCACCTGCCTTGTGCGCTGCCAGAGGTGTGAGGTGGAAGCGACGGCAAAGTCCGGCGATGTTCGGGAGTAAGAGTGCGTTAAAACAGGATTTGGCATGGCTCTCAGAAACGATCTACCTAAAAGACCCCCAGCTCCAGTGGTTAGAATCCCAACTCCCAGCTTAGAGCGCAGCTCAAAATACACAGCTGCAGCAGCTGAGGACCTTGGCTTCCTTGCAGGATAAGTTCCTTGACCATGAAGAAGGGCAGAAGGACCCCTATGCTGCTGTTGAAGAGCAAAAAGATCAAGTGAAGTCCAAATTCAAGACTCCGAAGACCACATTTTCGTGAGATCATTACTCCAAACCACTGGGTTTATCTTCGAAAAAACAACTTTGGGTGGTGACGTTTCCATGTTTTCTTGTTGAATCATGTTATAAATCCCAATGTTTGCTGTTGACAACCATCCAATTTTGTGAATCGCAGGATGCTGAGACAGTCCTGGCGGTGCTGGCACAACTGGAGGCCCAAGACACCTTGGGGCAAGCCGCGGCTCCTCCACGAGATAGTCCTATAATCACGTTGGGATGTAGTGGGATCTAGTGGCACATGTACACAACAGGATGCTGTGGGTGTGTTTGAATATGGGCTATAACAATAGCCCCAAATTTGTAACACATTTGATATGAGCATGATAATGAATGGAATTATTGGATACCCTAGTTTCAGACAAACCCATGAATCAATGGTCATGTCATCATTATGGTGAAAGGCATTTTGTCAATGGCCATTTCAACAGCAACATCTACTGGCAAGCGTTCAAGGCTTTATTCCAGAATTGCTTGGGACAAGTTGTGGTTGCTCCCTATCTTTGTGGTTAAAAAACCAGTGATTTCCTGTATAGTATCCCTTAAACTTTAAATCAATCCATTGATTGGATCACTGTTGGTTAAAATTATATGTTCATTTTAAACTCACAATTTGCATATATAGTCATGTATATATATATATATATATGTATATATATATATATATGTATACATGTGTATATACATAGGTATGTATATATATATATTGTATTGTATTGTGTTGTGTTGTGTTGTGTTGTATTGTATTGTATAGTATGTATGTATGTGTATATATATATACACATGTACATGTATATTCTTTATATTCCAATCATTTAAAGTTCCTTTTGCCAATCATTAACTGCACCTGTCCTCGTCAACTGCACTTTTTCGATTTCTGAGGAGCGCTTTGCCCACTGGGACACGACCCCACTGAAAGATTCAGTGTCTCGGAGATCAATTTTCTTGGTTTGGCCGGCGGTATCATCCCAGTTATGGCCATCAGAGGGAAAAAAATGGTCATGAAGCAGTGGATGGAAAGGGGGGTACCCCAGGGAAATATCCATTAATCATTAATCCCATCGCGATTTCTTGGTAAGCCCAAGGTCTTTGCATCAAACATACTGAATTCTTGGGGCCTGAAATTCTGAAACGGGTGTGACGCCATCCCCGTTTTGCATAGACAACATTGGCCTATACGCACTGTGTTCATTTCATGGATCTGTCTGCAAAAACATCGTTCCAGCAAGAAATCAGACACCTCCACGCACAGATGTTTCAGGATAGAGAAAGAAAAATACACCCCATTTACACATGGGTTATAACCGTTATAACCGTTATAACCGTTATAACCGTTATAACATGTTTTAACCCCAGTTACTAACCACTTACGATCCGTGGGATGATCCTCCAAGTGGGTGACCTGAGGAGGAGATCACCAAGTCCTCCGAGAAGATCGATGCACGGCTGTTGATTCATTCAGAGGACCGGTGCACCACACCGAGACGTCGGGAGACTGGTGGTTGCGCTGGGGGTCCACTGGTAGTTGATACACTACATTGATACAATATATATAATAATATATATGATACACATACAGAATTGATTGAATTGATACTGAGTACTGGTTTAAACTTCGATTTTACAGGCTTAGGTGAACAAACCAGCACCCCCTGACGCAGATTGGTGACTTGTGATGGAAGTATGCTGTTTCAGGGCAGCTACCCAGTCAGCTCCAGCCCCTGAGCAAATCTGGATAGATAGCTGGTTCACCCCAACATCATGGATTGATCGTATATCTGATGGTTTGTGTAAGCTAGCTAGTGGATTAATTTGGATTATATATATAATTGACCGCAAATATGTGGGTACATTTGGATTAATTGTATCCGTTGTGTCCCATCATTTTTGCGTGAAGGCAATCCTCCAGGTTTTTTTTCTCCGATTCCAGCGGTAACTCCAGGACTTGATGACAGCAATCCTTGAGGCCTTTGACTTGCTGCAGTGGTGCCTTGCCATTGGAAATCAGTTGCTTCGACATTTTAAGAAGTATGTGGTCCCTTGAAAAAAAAGACCTGATATAGACATAGATAATCTATTGAATATCTGTGGTTGCTGACTTTTCCAAATGATAAATAAACCGCTTTGTAGCATTGCTTTGGGTCCCCCCTTGACCAAGGAGTAAGCATGCTCTTTGAGAGTTGCCTAACCTCCTTGTTCTGGACGTTTTGCTATTAGCTCAATTCAACCTTCGTCTGGATGAGTATGACTGGTTTAAGACGATGATTTATTTTTGATTTCCTATTTTGGCAGTGGAAAACTGGATCCCCATTTTGGTGGATACGATCCTACATTTTGTCTTGTTTCTGGGTCTCGGAGTCATTGGATGTATCACCCTAAGGCTTCGCAAGATGCCAGAAGATGCTGATTACCTGGCCATTTGGTGCTGGTGATAGCTGGAGATTTCAACCTTGAAATGAACGGCTGGTGCGAAGATATCATCTGTCAGGATACATTTGTGCATTTGATATGTACAGATTTGAGTATGGCTCCAACTTTCCTATGCAGTGCAGCTGCAAAGAGATTTGGGTCATTTTTGGTGATTATTTCGCATGTATTCAATGTATTCTTTTTTTGGTCTTCACCTGCCTGGCTGCCCCATACCTCGGACCCGCGACAAACAGCTGCACCAAACATTGGGGTCATTTCACATCATCCCATTCCGAATGGGCCATACCCACAATAGACCTCAAGTTGGGGATGCTTAATGATTGTTATGATTGTTAATAGTATTGCTGCTATTATTGTTAGTGTTGTTGTTATTAGCATTATTGCTACCACTATTGCTATCATTCTTGCTATCGTTCTTCTGATCAAAAAAGATCAGAACATGTGTTGTAAAAATTGATTGTTTATTGATCATTTGAATCATTTCATATTTGCCTCACGGCTTTCACGGCTTTCCAGTGAATTTTTCATCATTTTTCCGGCCGTTTTTCCACTGCCCCCCGTTTAAAAAACGTGAGGTGCGGGTGGAGATTGCGCTGGGCCGTTCAGAAATGGAGGTTCCGGCCGAGCTCTGGCTGTCTGCCGAAGGTGGGGATGGCATGGGATGGCGGGATCTGAGTACCGGGCTACCCCGAAGTATAGCTATTCTACCTATTCTACTGCATTTTGATAGGGAAAATGGTGATGAACCATGGAAAAAACTATACTTATAGTCAGTTAGAGTTGTTGAATCTATAGTTACTAAGTTACTATAAAGTTACTATCGCAAAAAAAATACCATAGGCTTTCACCCACCATATTTGTTGGGAAGGAATCTTCGAACACGTGGCACACGTGGCTTGACTATTCAGTTTGAGTTATGTCACAGTTATGTCTGTGTTGTATTTCACTTCTTGGTCAAGAGACTTGTGGTTGCAGTGGTCAGGCTGATTGCTATCGGGATTGCAACCCGACAAAGCTGAACAAAACCAATCCTCGGGCTTTGCTCCTCTTGGGAAAATCCATGGATAAGAATTCAGGACTCCCCCAGCCCTAGAATTGATGGTACCAACCATGTTTTTCTGCAGATTGCTTGGGTACCCAACTTCAAGAAATCCACCTGCATTATTCTTTTGATCCGTTCCGTTCCGCCAGGTCGTGTGGATGAGAGCAAACTCTCAGCATTAACGGCCGTGCGCACGACTCTACACGAAGCTTGGCCGGAGGTGACAGGACAACTTTGACTTTGCATTCAAGGATCATCAGGTGGTGATGTCATTTTGTCTTTCGTCCATCAAACAAGGGTAATCAGTTGGAGCCTGACCGTTTCGTGGCCGTGGCACTAATCGAAAGGAGAATCATCCACGTGGGGTTGATCATCCACTTTGATGATAGACATGGAGGTTTCCTAAAAGGGGGCACTCCCAAATCATCCATTTTATTTTTGGATTTTCCATTATAAATTATTTTTCCATCCATTTTTTGGGGTACCCCATGTATGGTACCCCCATGACTGTAGACCATGACTTAGTATTGAAACCCGTGGTGACAACTGGGGATCATGACTCAGCTTTGCCACTTCGCGCTCGAGGACCTGATCTATCGCCCCAAGATCCGCTTCCCCTCGTTGGATGCTGGGCCTTTTTAATCGGATCTGGATCTGAAACGACGGAAAGAGTGAGAGGAGAATATGGAGACCATGGAGACCATGGAGACCATGAAAACTCACTGTGTTTTTTTATCAAGTGTGTCATTTTTTTTGGCAGTGACATACATGGACGAGAGGAGTGCTTGGGGTCTGGATGAGTCTTGGATATCCCAGCCAAGGGATAACCTCAGGATCATTAGTTCGGGACTTCACGAGGGTCATTCGCCAGCACTTGCTAGCAGGAACCAATGGTTATATCTGGTAATATCTGGTAATATCATATCTCATTTTGGTTGAATTGAACTACCAGCCACTTGATTGTTGGGAACAATGTTGCTGAAATCCTCGTTGAAACCTCAGAGAAACAGTGACAGCCGCGACCTGAGGATGCTTTCTTCTCCTCTCTGTCTTCCTTAGAAAACTCCACGGAAATTGCAGGCCAGCCGGAGCAGCTCCCAGCGACCCATAGAGGATTCTGATGTCTTGTGTTTCCGTGGTTGAGTCACTCACTGATCCTGTTCCCTCAATTGAAGTACCACCACTTGAAACCCTGATTTACTACGAGATTTTCCCATTTTGGGGTCCCATGTTGGGAAGTATTTAGCGGGGGAAGGGATGACCCTTGTTGCTGACACAGATCCACCAGGTGGCTGTGGCTTGAAATGTACTTTCCCTCACAAGTTGGTTGATTTCGTGATTTCGTGGTTTGGAGATGTTTAAAAATCAGTTGCTTTCTCTCTAAACATTTCTAAACCACATTCCCCAATTGATAACCGCCAGCACTTGAAGTGTCAGTCCATGGCTCCCAAAATCACAGCTGCCAGGTCTCGTGACGGCACTGAACTTCGCACATTCCATGATGGGACCGCTACAAGAACTCCTTGGTGGCCAGGACCTGATATCGGCCCTGGAAGGTGCTTTTTTTAAATCTTTGTTCAACCACAAAAATCCTGGGTGGTTTCACGCTTTCCGGTTCCTTAAGATGAACTGGGGCAAATGATGGCCAAGTGACATCAAGTGACCGGGGTGTGCACTGGTGGCATGCAATGCAGTTTTTCAGGTGGCTTTTTTTCAGCATCGACCAGAAAACCTTGGAGATAGGGAAGGTGATGGGCTATATCGACTAGCAGCAGAACTTGGGGTAATGAACGATGGTGGGGATGGGTGGGATGTATCGCAGATAGGTGGTATGTAGCACATGTATATATCTATGACCCGTAAAAAAAGGCTTTAAGCTGAACTTACACTATTAAACCACCATTGACTATAAAGTAGTTATAATAAGTAGTTATAATAAGTAGTTATAACTTATAACCCATAAAACAGTTGTAAAACCATTACACTTCGACCACCAAGACCATGGCAACACAACTCGACATCAAATGATGGGGTGAGCGACGGGTCCTGGTGAAGGATGCAGCATTGGCGAGGATGCTGCAAATGCTGAAGCCAAGCAGCTTCTTGGAGCACTGCTAGGGTTGGTGGTTTTCAAATGTCGCCAGGTGCCCAAAAATCCCGTGATTTTTCCATCTCGAATTTACTTGAGATGATGATGAAGAGCCAACTCATCTTTTTTCCAAGCGGATTTGAAACCAGGCCACACATGCAGTCTTGCCGTATTGCCTCTTCCCAGTACCACATATTTTTGCCGTGGGTCAACATGTGTTTCACGTCTCTTCGTGCACCCCCAAGGGTGCCGAAGCCGCTTTCGGCTCAAGTGTCCCATGGCGACAAGTGGCTATTCAGCTGCACCAAGCCGCCCTGAGCTGGTGGAGCTGCAGATTCTATGCCTCACAGGTCAAGGATTCACCTTACAGGTGCCACCTCTGCAACTGGGCCGCGAGGTCCAAGAGATGGTCTCCCAGCAACTTCCATGGAAGACAGGCGCAAAGATCGTCCTGCACCATGGCGAATCCACCCTGATGCTGGACCAGAGCCTGCAAGAGCAAGGGATTGGGAAAGCTGCAACCCTGTCCTGCACATACATTCCAACTGATGTGTATGCGGCCTGGTGTTTCATCAAGTTAAACCGACCACAGGATGAAAGGTCTGCACTCGAGGGATTGACACATCTGGACGCTTTAACAAATGATGTGTTTGAATGTTTGTACAACCTCCCCCAGAGCCTTCGAAAATTGAAATTCACGGTTGGTACCTCTATCTCCCCGGGGAACAAAAAGCCGTTAACATTGGACTCTGTGAAATTACCAAGCGGCCTCCAAAGTTTGATGGTCCGTGATGATGGGCAAAACCCAAGCCTTGAGGGCTTGATCCTGCCAAACAATCTGCAGAGTTTGACATTTGGTGCGCATAGCCTGCAATTTGTGACCCTCCCCGACCGGCTTGAAAAGTTGAGCTTTAGTCACAGCTTCAACGAGAGCCTCGCAGGTGTGCCCCTGCCCAACAGTCTTCAAAGGTTGGCTTTTGGTGACAGGTTCAACGAAAGCCTGGCAGAAGTAAGCTTGCCCAGTGGCCTCAAGAGCTTGAGTTTCGGTTTGTCATATAACCATAGCCTTGAGGGTGTGACCCTGCCGTGCAATCTTCAAACCTTGAGTTTTGGCGAGAGGTTCAACCAAACAGTTGAGCACTTGACCTGGCCAAATAGCCTCCAAATCTTGACTTTTGGGCAGTACTTCAATCAGAGCCTCGCTGGTGTGACCTTTCCGCGCAGTCTTCGAGCCTTGACCCTTGGTTCTCAGTTCAACCAAAGCCTGGAAGGTGTGAACTTTCCAGACAGTCTTCAGGTTTTGGCTTTCGGCTTTCAGTTCAACCAAACTTTGCAGGGAGTAATCCTCTCCAGCAGCATTCAAAAACTGACTTTCGGTGCAATGTTCAACCAGAGCCTTGAGGGCGTGACTTTGCCATGTGGTCTTCAAAGCTTGGCCTTTGGTGCCAGGTTCGGCCAAAGCATGGAGCATGTGATGTTTCCCGGTCTGAAAGACTTGACCATCCGCTTCAAGCCGATGCAGTGCTTGCCAAGCAGTCTTCAGAGCTTGAAATTATGTGGAAACTTTAGCGAAAAGTTGGAGACCGTCGACTTGCCACCCAAGCTGAAAAGCTTGACCTTTGGTGACAGGTTCAACCAGGGCCTCGAGCATGTGACCTTCCCAGCAGGCCTTGAAACTTTGACGTTTGGCGAGCATTTTGACCAAAGGCTTGAGGAGGTGACCCTTCCCTGCGGTCTGCGAAATTTGACTTTTGGTGCTCACTTTGATCAGAGCCTTGCACACGTGAAGCTCCCCAGCACCTTGGAACGTTTGACCTTGGGTTCTCGATTCAACAATAGCCTGGAGCATGTGTCCTTTCCACAGAGCCTTAAAAGCATTGCTTTTGGTGATCACTTCAACAGCAGCCTTGTGAGTGTGACCTTTCCATCCAGTCTTCGAACCTTGACTTTTGGCCACCAGTTCAACCAGAGCCTTCATGGTGTGGATTTGCCAGACTCTCTTCAGACCTTGACGTTTGGCCAGTCGTTCAATCAGAGCTTGGTGGGAGTGGCCTTGCCAAGCAGTCTCGTGAGCTTGGCGTTTGGTCGTGGCTTTGAGCAGAGCCTGGTGGGTGTGACCTTCCCAAGCTGTTTGCAGAGTTTGATCTTTGATCGTGTCTTCAACAGATACAAAAAGCTGCAGGAACTGCTCCCTTTACAGTTTCCCAGCAGTCTGGAAAGTCTCGTGATGGATGGCGTCATGGTGAGCTGCACCGCCGGTGCAAAACCACCCGCGCGCCGTGGCAGCCGGGAAGAGGGTTGGATATGAATTCTGGAAAAGAGCCGCTGCTTGTTGGAATCTTCGGGGGACAATGGAATTGGCTACACATCCCTGGAGTCGTGCAGTGGTCCCTACACAGTATAGAATTATTTCATATTGTTTCCATTTTTTCGAGTGTTAGACATCACTGACATCACTTTGAGGTGGTTAAATGATGGTTCTTACTCCACAAACGGTGATCTTTATGGAGGAACCTTGTCATGGCTATTCAGTTGTATTTTGCATGGTAGTTCCTGACAGCATTGATCCATGACAACTTGAGAGCCAAGGCTGTGCGCGATGGGTCATGGCCTATCCAAGGCCAGGCAGTTCCTGCGATCCCAGTTTCGCAAAATTTCAAATTGGTTCAAGAAGCAGCGAAAAGATGTGTGGATGGTGATATGTGTGTTGGAGCACTGAAGTCTTTTGACTGCAGGCTAGACTTGAGAGTATGGGTGACATTTTTGAGCCAAATCTCATCATTGATATGGGTGTCTCCATTTTCTTGAAGTACCCCCTACCTCATCCATTTCCCGAGGATTTTCCATGATATCCCATCCAGGTATTGGGGTACCCCCATGACTTCGGAACCCCCCATACACTACCAATCCGATCAGCCATCTCCTAGCACCCCTGGACTTTTGCAACCTCTTTGATCGGAGATGTCTCGAGGTTGACCAGTGGCGCTACTGACACGGAGGTGCGCCTGGGGTTTGGTGTGATGACAGGTTCTTTCGAGCCAGTCGGGCCTAGAAATGGACAGGTCATTTTACAACTATGGGATTCGAAACTGCATAAGCTGGGTGGGGCTACAACTATGGTGAAATCTCGCCCAGTTATTATGGTTCCACTGCATCCGCAAGTCGACTATCCCATTTTTGGCATTTTTTTGCCCAATGCCTTGAGTCATTTCGATCTCAGGAGGAAGAGGAGGAGCTGGCGCAGATTCCAGCGGAAGCGCGGCTGCTCTACCTGCTACTGAACGACCCAGGCATCGTGGACGGGTGGAGGGGCGATGGGTCGGAAGAACCTGTGTTGGAAGTGGTGATGGATGGTGATGGATAGGTTACCAGGTTGGGGGACTTCGGAAACTCGATGCTTTTCTGAGTTCACTCTTCTTTGAAGCCAAAAGCCAGGAGGGGCTGGTCGGTGAGGTTGAGATGATCAACGATTCCAAATGATTGAGAATGTGGAATGAATAAAACTTCGTTTTTTTTGCATGAAAGAAGCGGCGCCTTTCGCATCGTCGCTTCATTGTAGCTTGAAGTCTCCATCCTTCCATTCGCTGTGCCCAACTGCCCAGCCGTCAGGAATAGAACAGAAGTCTGCGCCGCAGCGATTGGTGGAAATCTTGGATTTTCAGGTGGGACAACAAAAACAAAACCTTGTGACTGTAAGTGTTCCTTAGTGCCACAAAGCAAGCAGTAAGAGTACATATTGAATATAACATAACATCACATAACATCACATAACATCACATAACATCACATAACATCACATAACCTCACATAACATCACATAACCTCACATAACATCACATAACCTCACATAACATCACATAACATCACATAACATCACATAACATCACATTCCATTCACGTATATAACAAAACAAGCATGTGATTTAGGGAGTCTACACGTTCAATGAAATTATGTTCTATGAAGACGACCGCATGGCAGGCTGCTGTAACCTTGGCTGCCAGCACTTCGGACACGGCCTTTGGACAGGTGGGAAAATGACCGGTGGGCGTACAATGCATTCAGCTTTTGGTGATATGATGGGTATACAGACGGTATACATATACTTCTATAGAGATATGTATAAAGATATAAATATAAATATGAATATATACATATATATATATATATATACATATATATATATACATATATATATATATATACATATATATAAATAATATAGATATGCAGACACATAGATATCTTTATATAGACATAGATACGTGTAGTAATAAATGATCAAATGGCATATATATATACATACACACACACAGAATGTAATCTGCTAAACATATAGAAAAGTAAAATTCAGCTCAAATAGTTGTAGATCAATGTAAGTTACTTTTCCATCTTTTTTTGGGTTACTATATGTCATAATATGTAGCAAAGTTGGAATGTCTCCCCGCAGATATTTTACGTTCACCATTCAAAGTTGAGAAGCCGACAGTTTTGATCTACAGGGATCCCTTCAGAAGCAAAACGGATTGGGGCCAACTGAACAGATTGCTGCGAGATCTATCCA
>Ga0126342_10003886_pt1 | contig 25078 bp, 17 predicted proteins | sample Cyp1metagenome_FD_92528 | JGI IMG/M metagenome (GOLD analysis project Ga0126342, IMG submission 92528) | Coral microbial communities from Lord Howe Island, Old Settlement Bay, Australia - Cyphastrea 1 metagenome | ecosystem: Host-associated > Invertebrates > Cnidaria > Coral ...
TGATAGGAACCAGCTATACATAGGGACTTCACTCATCTTAGTTGAAAAAACATGATAGGAACCCGCTATACATAGGGACTTCACTCATCTTAGTTGAAAAAAACATGATAGGAACCAGCTATACATAGGGACTTCACTCATCTTAGTTGAAAAAACATGATAGGAACCAGCTATACATAGGGACTTCACTCATCTTAGTTGAAAAAACATGATAGGAACCCGCTATACATAGGGACTTCACTCATCTTAGTTGAAAAAAATGATAGGAACCAGCTATACATAGGCATACATAGGGACTTCACTCATCTTAGTTGAACAAAAAACATGATAGGAACCCGCTATACATAGGGACTTCACTCATCTTAGTTGAAAAAAACATGATAGGAACCCGCTATACATAGGGACTTCACTCATCTTAGTTGAAAAAAAATGATAGGAACCAGCTATACATAGGCATACATAGGGACTTCACTCATCTTAGTTGAAAAAAATGATAGGAACCCGCTATAATACATGGGGACTTCACTCATCTTAGCTGAAGAAAATGATAGGAACTCGCTATATATAGGGACTTCACTCATCTTAGTTGAAAAAAAATGATAGGAACCCGCTATACATAGGGACTTCACTCATCTTAGTTGTAAAAAAAATGATAGGAACCAGCTTTACATGGGGACATCACTGACTTAACTGGCAATGCATTGGATTATCATGGTGTGAGGGAATTTTCTGGAAACATGTCTTCGCAGAAATACAGGGGGGCTATTCATTTTTTCCTGCAACCAATTTTGGTAGTGGAAAGATGAGTCTTACCAGCATACCAATAATATCTTGATTTCAGAATATTTCATAATATTTCCCTTACTTGGGTCTGTCCAAAACAGGGGGAATTAAATGGCAGCCTTCAAATAGGGAATCAATCATATTTTGTGCCACAACATTTTCAAACAAACCAATGCGATCACAAGTATCCGTAACAGGGAACAGCTTGGAGTGGTCTGGGGTACCCAAACTCCCATTGTTGTAGCTGGAACATCTTAGGACTTTTTTTAATCAGTCATGGTTATCATGGTTTGGAATGGATAGGAAGCGCATTGCAGCTATTTGGATCTGACCGTGGAATTGCTTAGAGTATGCTTGTATATGGGTCAAACAACTGCAATAGAAAGCAATGACAAAGCTGGCGAATCTAGAAACCTCACTTCCCCCTAAATCTAAATCAGAAACCTTCGAGTTTGGCAAAGGTAACGGCATGGCCCAAAGGTAAAATCGACTTGGTCTAAAAGCTAGCAAACAAATGCAGGAAACCATGGCGTTTACCTCCCAAATAAACATAAATAAACCATGGTTTCCTCAAAATGTTCCCTTGATTATGAAGAGATCATCCTAGTACATGCCCATTACAACCGCATGATATATCATCAATACATATGATATCCCCATTTTTCCCAGGCTGTCCAGCATTTTTGTCCAGGCCAAGTGACCTGTACCTCTTCTGCAGGCTAATGGCCGCCCGATGATACAGGAGCCGCAGCACCAAGGCACGAATGATCATGTGGAACAGCACCACGGCCAGAACGAAAGAACCTGTTGGAATCCCATGGAATCCCAAAGATCTCACTAATACCCGACAGTTCTTATCATGTCTTTGAGCTGGGTGAATATGGCTATATAAATTATATAATGCTATATAGCAGAAACACACCAGTGCAATGTATTAAATGTATTAACTAAATGGTTGCAAATGGTTTGACTTCCCATTTCTGACTCCGAAGAGGACTGAAATTCCAGTTGCTCCGGGGGACAATGGTCGTGGGGCGCCCGGTCCGCCATGTCAAAGAGTCGATCCGTCATCAGCACGAAGCGGCCCTGGCGTACGCCTTCGCCCTTCTTGGTGCTCTCTTCATCCTGAGAAACGCGAGAAATGGGGCGGCTTGAGCCGGGTGTTCTCCAGAAATGATAGGGCCACTAAGTGATGTACCTTGACATGATTTGCACAATATACAGTATAAAATAAAATGCTGGAACTGGTACACTTTGTAAGGACTCTCAGCCTTTATCTTTTCAGGATGTTGAGTGCTATTTTTTGTCCAGCTGACCAACAAGGTCCCACGCAGCTTCGATTTCAGGTGCCTGCAAGCCCAGCACGGAATCCATGATCTTGTACTGATCCCGCATGAGGTATCCAACCTGCTGCAGGTGGAGAAAAAGATCTGACCACAAGCCCCATACCATCCCCTGACCCATTGGCCATGGCTTGCCATGCCTTGAGCCATGCCAAAATGGGAAGCTTTAAGATTTCAGGCGATGCTCAACATGGCATGCACCTGCTGAATGACGCGCATCACTGCCGCTCGATTGAAGATGGAGAGGGAGTTGGGTTTCCTTACATGCTGAGATGATGAGCTGATTTTCACAGAGACCTTGGGGTGGGGATGTTTCCAACCCCAATGGCGTCCAGATCTAGCCAGCACCCAAATAAGAGAACAAAATCATTGTTGATGACTTCGACTCACTGGAGAGGGGCCAGTTGTTGAAGGCGAAGACTTACACCATCTTAAATTTCAAGGGGGCTCCCTCAGGAAGGATCTCTGTTGGGTCCCAGGTTCTCTTCACCCTTCGCATACGTCTTCTTCTCCTCCTTATTCTCACTCAAAGGCTCCTGGAGTTTGAATAGCGCATAACAGCGCGCAAGTTTCAAGAGGATGACCAAACCTGCATCAAACCCTCCATGTTCGCTGTTGTGCAAATTCATGACAACTGGCTTGAGATGTTCTCAGCGTCCTTTCGGATCTATTCACTATGTTGCAGAGATTCCGCCACCGCCCTAGAAAGTTGCCACACCAAGAATGACATCATCAAACCTCATCCCAGCCCACCCTGCCACGGCCACCTTCTTGACTTCCATGACATGTGAGCCCAGTTGTTGCGCCAGCGCTGCCACTGTGCCATGTTGGTTGGGCCAATCCAAGGGCAGGCGATGTTCAATCTCCGCACCCAACACCTGCAGGGAGCTCATTGAGCTCTGGAGTGCCAGCATTTTTTGGATCAATCAACTCAACTCCTTCATAGGTTCCATCATTTTTTATCCGCATCTCTTCAGGTAGATAGCTTAAATGTAAATGTATAACTGCGTGTATTTCCAGCAACTCCAAATTTTAGGCAAAACCAGAGAAAGTCCACCAGCTGGCTCACCTCCATGAGTTGAGCACCAGCAGAGGCATCCAATCCTTGAAACTTCAGGTGATCGTCCGTGGAGATGGCCGGGGAATCCAAGGCTTGCCTGGGGCTCTGGTGGAGGATCCGAAGCTTGGGCCATCGGGGGGGCCCATGGTTATCCCCTTCGCCGACATGACGTTTCCGAATTCTGGCATCCTATCAGAAAAGATCCCAAGTCTTTTCTGTTTGGGGGACCTGAGAACACACATTCTAACGACTATATCTATCTATATAACCAAAGAAGCGCTTGCAGAGGCAGCCGCATTTGCACAATCCAATTCTAGCCTGCAGCCTACACATCCATCCCCGACGCCCCAAGCACCAGTGTCAAAGGGCTACCTTCCGGGGTGGTCTGGGCCCAAGAACATTGGACAGCCGGGATATATGGAGCATTGGGTTCATCATCCCAGGTCATATGCAAAACATTCAAATCATATTCTCAATGGTACTATATTAAAATTAAATCCATTTCAAACTACCAGCCAGTAATTTGACTAGTTCCACTGATCCAAGACTCACCTCTTGACCACTTTTACCACTCGCTGGGTGCTCGCAAGTGAACCTAAGGGTTTTCACCGGTCACATCAGAACAGCTGAAATGCTGAAGCAACTCCGGTGTACGGCCTGGCCGAGAATCATTTGAAATCAAGGCAGGCAAAGCCACACAGGCTTTAAAGCTTTGCTCTGAGCGGAAGCCTTTGGATCAACATAATGCGCATCTCATGGTCAAACAACTCCTTCTCGAGCAAGGTCATGAGGAGTTCCCTGTCTGTCATGTCCACCTCCTTGTTCCGGGTTGCGCCCCAGGTCGCAGCCGATGATGCGGCACCAAGCTTCGAAAAAAATCCGCCCGCGGCCGCCGTTGACTGAGCCCAAGCGAACCAACTTCCACTCGCAATCGTTGCAGGCTGCCATGAAGCGGCCCATGAGCCGGCAGTAATTCCTGCCGCCTGAAAGCCTAAGCTTGCAAGAAGCAAGGGAGGTACTGCCGCAGCAGTCAGGCCCACACCGCCAACTAAAGCCACCTTTCTCCAAGGGACATTTCCCTTGAGGCCCTTTAACTTTTTCCTGGCAAGGGCACGGATCTCTTGATCCACGAGCTGGAGATGCAAGACGTCTTCCACCAACATTTGATCTGCCATGGCTCTCGCATTGGCTCGCATGGGATAGCTGCGGATAGTTGGCAAACTGGTCGCAAAACAAAACACGCCCTGATTTGAGAGAAAAGCAGCTTTCCAGTGGATGGATCTCATGATCTACGCACAGAGCCCCTCGAACTCGAGAGATCCAGTACAAAACGGGGGTCGTTTGGGGAGGCTTGGAGATTGTGGTGATGGGATTGCAAGTCAGGGTCTCCAATCTGAGAACTGCTGTTGTTGAGGGTGTTGGGAAAGGAATCAAGTGTCATGTGAAGCACTTCTGGTAGGAAATGCTGCTTCGCAATTGCCGAGCAATCTCATGTCGGGTCAAGAGATGCCATGATATTCAAAATGTCAAAACTTTCAATTTATAGATTTGCCTCCCTTCACGTCCCACATCATCCACGCATATTCACTTCAGCTTATATATCCCAATACAAAAAAATGCTGCAGCGGAGCATATATCTTCAACATTCTTCAACATCTTCAACATCTTCAAGCAGCCATTCCAATGGTGATCCTCCACTAAACAATTAAATGATGAATAAGCCCTTATTGTAGCGCTTGTTAGTGGTTAATAACCCCTGAATGAACTCTTGCCTTCCGGATATTCTAACATAGCTACAGTATGGAAAATTGATAGTTTAGAAAAGAACTTATTCAATCTTATTTACCCATGATTTATTGTGATGTTCCATATATAGCTATACTAGACGACCTTAAAGGCTACGTCGTGGCTTCAGTCTCCATGGCCTCATGGTCACCAGCACTTCAGCGGTCAGGAAGACGTGGCGATGGTGCGAGGGCATCCCGGTTAAGGTCAGCATAGGCATGGACTCTTCGGGGAAGGTCATCATGGAATCGGTGCGGGTTTTGTAAATGTCCATCTCCTGGCATAACATGCAGCCACTGGCATTGGAAAACATGTTGGAAAAGCCCGGATTTTCAGAGATGATCTGTTGAACTAGAGTGGAGAATTGAATGGCAGGAACTGATAGGAACTGATAGGAACTGGAGGTCTATGTGTGTTCTCCCTGTGTATTTAGAATATATAATTTGTGGGGATGTACGGGTTTGCCCCAAAAATAGGTCTGACGGCCATTTTTTCTTTAAAGGGAACGGGCTAATCTAATTCCCCACATGTTTAACCATCAGGTCCAGACTGTACCCCACCTATGGCATGGCTCATAAACCAAGGGTAAGAACATGTAAGAACATGTATAAGACGCTTCCTGTATGTTCGAATGGCATGGAAATGGAGGTTCAACCATAAGCTCATGTCATGGGATATTCGCGGTGTATAGCCAGAAAACTTCTTGGGCGCCAGGTTTGACATTTCAAGCCTCGGGAGCCAGAGATCAACTGCAAACCATTGAATTTCGGGTATGAATAGGACCTGATATGACCATGACGACTTGTGACCATCCATCAAAATCTACGGATGCCAAGAACAAGTGGCAGCTTTTCAGCATTCAATCCAGTCCTTGAAGAGGCAATGAAGCTTGTCATGCGGATGAGGGGGCATATCTTTTCCTTGGTCGCGATGGGCATCCGAAAACTTGTGGCGACACTTTTGATGATGCCCAAGCAAAGAGATCTTGGCACCTAATGATACCTTTACGCAGGAGAGAAAGGCACCAAAATATCAGACTCTCCACCACCCATGGCCCCATCGCAGCCTCCACGATCTCAGGTGCTTCAGCCCTAATTTTGTGGGTGATACTGATAGCTTCTGCACCTATCCCAGCCAAAGCTCCCACTGGAATGATCTCCTGTGGGTAGTAGCCATCTGTCTGGTGCAACTTGATGGCCTGATGCCCTATGGCCTCAGGCGCATTTCGGGGGGCAAGGTGACTGTTTTTTGTATGGAATCCACTGGAATCCCATCTTGGATGAGCTGGATAAGACAGGATACCCTCTGGTAAACTAACAAAAAACTATGGAAAATCACCATGGAAAACTCACTATAAATGGTCATTTTCAATAGCTATGTTAAATTACCAGAGGGTAAGACAGGATAAGACCACCTTCCTCATCCACTTTGGGAGAAACTTCGTCCTTGTTGAGGGTAGCAACGTAGCAGATCTGATGCTACCGTAGCATGATAGATCAATGATCAAAGCAGGAGTCTCGCGGGCGCGTTGCAGGACGGAAACAACATTTTTTAACAACAAAAACACAACAACAATATAGCAATCTAATCATGGCAACAACAAAATACTACACCATCAATATGCGAGATACTGTATAAGAAATGTTGCTAACTAAAAACTCAACAATCTGTTTTACTACTTACATCTAATACATATATATTTTTTTTTTTTTAAAAAAAGTACTTTTCGGCAAATGCCAAGATGACGTAGCAAGCCCACTTGATGGTCTCTGGGAAGAGTTCTGCCGGCACATGCGACAGCAGGTGCCTGCTGACCTGCGGTCGGAAATCCACCAGCTGGGATGCTTGGGATTCCTATGAAACACCGTTGATCTTATGAGATGAATGTTGGTAAAACAAGGCCATGGATGCACCATCCCCCAGTCATCACCATTTTTTGCTTGGTGTGTAGAAACCATTCCGAGTCATGGGTGGTTTATGACATTGTCTTACCAACATTATAAGGGGATGTTGGAAATAAACACCAAATGGTGCAGGATTTCAAACACCCATCAGTATGAAATCAATGGAAAGCATATGAAGTATAGCTGAGTCAGCAAAAACATCAGCTATCCTTCACCCAGGTCCCCGAAATGATTCGCAACACATCCAGGGCCTGCAGCAGCAAGTGGCTTGCAAGATCAGGATCCTTCGATGCCTGCGATATCGGATGAGTTGGGATCATGTCCGAAACCACCATCCACTTGAGTTTTTGATCGCCAAAAAAGAGAACCAAAACAAGGAGAACGAAAACCATATTGGAATTTCCATGAATTTCCCCTCCCCACCTGAACCCCCTGCAGATGTTCCATGCTGGCCACGTTGAGGCCCCGCCGGCCCAGCTCTTCGGAACCTAACTTCCCGGTCACTGGCAGCAGGGCAATGCCTTGGACGGACGCTGATGAAGACCCCATCAATGGGCCTTCATCAAAATCGTGCTGTCACCAACATCCCGCATGGTTTCTTTTGGGTGTTTAGTATGGGAAGGATCATTATTCAAGACACTTGGACAACCCAAAAAATTGAGATCAGAAAAAGGACTTGGAAATGGAACAAAATATGAAAAACACATGTGAACCAAGTCCTCAGCTGGTGGAGATTCAAATCACAGGATTCAGGGCATCCACCCAGGCACTTCTCTGCAAAGGCCCCTTCAATTCCTTCAGGATGGCCTGGCGATGTCCACCTACTAACGAGTTCCTGTAAAATCTGTAAAGAAGATGAAAATGTAGGACATGCATGCCAGGAATTGAACATGTTTCTTAAAAGTTCGAATTTATTCGATATGTATATATATATATTATATTATGCCTATTGTACAAATTATATATAGTTATATGTTATATTATGTATCTCTCTCTCTTTATTTCGCTCTCTTTATGCTCTCTCTCTCTCTCTCGCTTTGAATGAGTTGCCCTTTCGCATCAATATGCATAAATCAACAAAGTATCCTGCTACCAATACTTTGTGAGTATGGCAACATGGAGTTCATGAAGCTTGATTTTCAGGTTCTAAGTGAATCGGTGTGGTTCCAGAATGATCAAACCATCAACACCCATTGGGAGTACTGAGGGCTGCCTACATTCCAAACAGGCTGAGAACTTGCGGAAATTATATGTTGGAGGTTTCAACATTTTGCGAAACACCAAGTATATACAGTATACAGTAAATAATTGAACCAGATTTATCATACCTTCCGCAAAAACACTAGCATAGCAAGAAGTGGAGAAACATGGCAATTCCACTTTCAGGCCAGTGATGATCTAGACTATCGCATGGTGTAAAGTGTAAAGTCACCATTTTCTAGACGAACTGAACACATGTCAGTCACTTTCATCATCTTTCATCCACATGATTCCCATTATAGTTGGATGTATATTATTATATTAATATCCCAAAAGAAATGGTTTTAATTGTTGTGCTCATCAAATATTGCTCGCCCATTCTATCCCCATGAAATACCCCCATCCTATCGCCTGGACTTGCGGTGGAAGATGCCGCCACCAGGGGTGGATGAAGTGCCGCAAGGCTGAAGCGCCTTCCAGCAAGGCCTGCGACACCGCACGGTTTGGTGGGAGATGTGGTGGCAAACCCAGCTGTAGATGGCTATCAATCACCAGAATTCATCCAGGCATCTGCCGGCAGTGATAATTACACTCAAAACTTGCTTGTGAAGTAAAGTGGTCGCCACACAGAATCTACATCCTAAGGGCCCCTCAGGCCCTAGAACTCGATGGCTGGCTGCTACCCGGTAGCTGCTTTGGCTCCCCCAACATCGGGAATATGCTGGAATATGGAGTCCGGTTGCAAATCCTCATCGTCATTTACCATCCCCCTTGATAGCCCCATGATAGAAATGATCGCCACCAAGGGGCCACCAACATGGTGGTGGTGCGCTTGTCAGCATCACCTTTCTCCTTTCGCTCGTCGATGGCATTCTGGGCATCCACATGACGCTGCCAGTTCCTGGAGAAAACGTAGCCCGACATTGGACGTGAATGACCCAGAAAATCAAGTTTGATCATCCAATACATGTGTATAATATATATACATATATATATATATGTGTGATTATATGTGTACGTACATATTTCTGGGCGCCCATCTGTATGCATTTACATCTACCACGCAAAAGTTGAGATCCAAGAATGAACATTGATGTATCGAGGGACTTATAAGGCAATAGTCAATAGTAAGAATAAGTAAGAATTAATGATGAGAATCCCTTGTGCAAATCAATGCACTTAGGGACATGAACATTCTTTAACGACAAATGCCGTCTGAATGAATGCACCAAAGATGGTAGTAGACACTTTCCGCTGCCATCATCCATTGAAATCGGGAAGTTCCCTATCGTGGTCGGTTCAAATTACCAGAACACCATGGAATACCATGGAATACTAGGGAATACTCATGTTTGCTGAGGAAATCTCCATGTATGTATGTAAATATTTCATTATATGTCCATGTCCCCCTTGTGGTCTGTTCAAAATCGCCATTCTTGTGATTCTTGTGGGGGAAATGCTACCTGTTGGCCTCATGTTTGTCAACTAAATCTCTCCATTTATGCCGCTGCAATTAGTTGTGAAGGTCAATTTGTGCCCCTAAAAAAAACATCCATTCATTAGTTGTGCCCCCCTCATTTACCTTGATTCAACTGATGTTCAATCTTCGTTGTATTCCTGAAGTCCACCCAGTCGCTGAAAACTTCACCTCCATCCGACTCCATCCCAACATCCGCGCACACCCAGCCACCTTTGTAGGACAACGATGGCGGCCTCCTGCAATTTGGCCCGGAGAACGTCCAAACGTTTCAAGCGCAACATCTCGATGCGTTCATAGACCATCTGCTTCACATGCAACTGGGCCTGGGCAGATAGCTAGACGATGAGTAAAGGATGTAGGAAAGGATTGCAGAACTATATGATCTATATGTATTTGAAATAAACTTATCTACGTGTTACCTCAAAAGTTGGATCAACCACAATTGTGTAAATTGGGTATCCCATGATATCCCATGGTATGGAAAATTTTCAGAGATTTTGAATGGCCCCCGCTGGACCAATCCCCCACGAAGGAGGAACCTCCCAACCAGAAAAGGTTGCGCCCTTGGTCGTCTTCTTGCTCCCAGACTTTGCGGTGGAACTTGGCTGCGAACATCTCTGTATGGACCATTTTCTAAAGTTTAGTCGGAGGAAGGTGTTTCAGCTCAGGGAAGCCCCCCGCTAGTACCTGTTGCTGTTTTTGCCTTAGTGGGTTCGGTACACCCACGGGCGCATAGCCTTGGCGGCTTTGCTGTGCCGCGGCACGTGCTCTGGTGGTACAGAGCAGACCACCATCACCGGTTCCCTGTTCTAGTCCTACTGCGTGGTTCTCCTCGAGCTCTACGCGCTGGCTTCTTCCCTGTGTATGAGAGTGGTGCCCTTGGTGGTCTACATCCTCCTCGAGCACTATTACACCCTCACAGCGGCGAGCTCAGCGCAGACTTCGACAACAAGCAAGACTTCGTTGGCACTTGCATCGGAGAGGCATTGCAGTGCTTACTGGAAGCCAACTTACGCAGATCTATCGGCAGCTCAGGGCCCATCACTCACAGGATCCGCACTTTCTACGCCGTATTCGAGCAGAGATGGCGGCTTCCGATGCATATCCTTGGCTTTGCCGTTGCGGTCGCAGAAACCGCAAGACCATGGACTACTGCCCCTCATGCACTCGTCACTGGCGCACTGGAACGCCGATCGAGCAGCACGAGGACAGGAGCTATGCTACCTGGAACGAGGACCAGAGTGGCTGGGATGCTCCATGGGTGCAATCAGGTTCTTCTCCAAGGCAGAGAACTACGAGTCCAAGGCAGCGGCAACCCAAGAAAAATCGACGCAAGAAGCAAAAGCCGCAGATGGATGCGGATGGGCGAACTCAATCCCGTGGTCGGGGTCAGGCTTCAGCGCAACAACCATTGCCGCCACCGCCGCCACCTCCGCCACCGTTGCCGGTAGCGCCAAATTGGGCGCATTTGCAGAACACAGTTGCGCCCACCGATCCACCGGCATCTGTGTCTACCCCGGAGGCACATCAGCTCAAAGAGTGCGTTGCCCTGCTGAACAAGTACGAGGACGGCCTCCCGCCGGAGGTCCAATCCTACATTCAGGGGATCAAAGCCAAGGATGTCAAGAGGTCTGTGAAGACACTTCATTCAGCCGTTACATCTATGGGAAGATCCAGGGACGAGCTACAAGCTGCAATAGCAGCCAGATCTCAGATGCACTCTACATGGCGCACCTTTCTTGCGGACAGCATCACCAGGTTCCAAGCCTATGGCCAAGATTTTGCCACCCAAGAAGAGAATTTGGTGGCAAGGATCCAGGAAGCCAAGAAAGCCTTCGAGCAGGCAAAAGAGAACCTCAGTGTGGAAAAGGCCAAGGCCAGCTCCTTGGACTCATCGGTGCAGGAGGTGTCCGACGAGGAGACAGAGATCAAAGATGTGGTCCTGGCGGCTCCCGACAAGATCACGGAGAGCCTGAATCATCTTACGAGCAGCCTGGAAGGACTGCGTTCACAAGCTGCCGATCTGGAAAAGGAGGAGCAGAAGCACAAAAGGCCAAGACTGGCGGAAGCCGAGTCCGCAAAGCCTGGCTCTGGCGATACTGCCATGCCATCTTTTGGCTAGGCCGATGTCACGTGACTGAACAGTACGTACATCAATGGTCGGTGATAGGGCAAGGTCAGTTTTCGAACACCTTGCAGTGGAATTTGTCCATCGTCGATGAGTTCAACTTTATGTCGACGTGGACAGCTCGAGAATGTGCTGCCTCTTTGGCCTTTGAGCTTGGTCACCCTGGGTCATACCCTGCGAAGCCAGGGAAGCCCCGATCGCCCAAATCTGTCAGAGTTGGATTTCGTGATGAAGTTCGCGTCTTTCTTGGGGATGCTGACACTTTGAGGATGCGATCGTTTTCTTTCAGTGAACCTTGCCTCGCCAATTGGCATGCAAAACCTTGGGCTAGGCGCCCTACTGAGCGATCGACACATGCTCAGTCCCTACCATTTTGGCAGTCTTTTATGAATGATGTGGGCTCAGTTCCACCAATTATGAGTTGCAAAATAATCGACAACCATGGACGCCCGGATGGCTTTCCTGCAGATGGCAGTGACCATGGTTTTCCTGGACGTGATGGACAAGGACAGCCACCACCACGCATCCCGGACTTCACCGACAACATCATTGCTGCGCTTGGACACACATTGACTCCATTTGGTGGCCAGCCCGGCAACTTTCTTGAAATTCGAACGTGGTTTGTGGACCACTCTCAACCACGGCAACATTGGGCGTCCCGCATTATTTCACTTGATGGGGAACAAGCCACATGGATTCAGCAATTGCGAGAAGGCTGGAATGATGTCCTTGATCCAGACATCCCTATGGCTTATCAAATTGTTCATCCACAACCTGTACGAGGTCATGCTGACATGTGGGTTTCTTTGGACATCATTTTGTCCCAGAACATACACATTCGGCGATATTCAGGTTTGATTACAGTGGCTTTTCTCGATGACTTGGAGGGTAATATGCGCTTTGCGGTGGCACATTCCTTCCCTCGAATGGTCAGCGGCTATCTCATTATTGATGCAGTGGATTTGCACAATTTCTGTTCGCCCATTTCTCCGAGGCGTTGTTCTATCTCCCATGGCTGGACATCCATCCCCGTGGACGCGGATGCGAGACATTTGATGCGTTCTGGACATGCCTTTCAGATTTTTGTTCCTGCAGACTCGCAGCAAGATCCTGATCGTCTTGTCGAGGTCCCAGATCCTGCAGCGGCTGATGGAGAGCATGCAGAATATGGCAGTGATGTTACCATGCAGGAGAACCATGCAGAGACCCCTTTGGGTGCACAGTCTCCTCAGGATGAAGGTCCAGAAGATCACGATCCTGGAACCCCTGATTCCACTTCTTCAGAATTGCCTCGTGACATTTTGACTCTGCTCAACTGTTACATCTATCGGTTGAATCATCCACCGTTACACTTGTTCCTGAACTACGTGGCTGGTGTCCCGCTCTTGATTGAGCTTGCACATGTACTTCGGGTCCCACGAGAGTCATTTGTGGCGTCTCATCCAGTATGGGTACGCATGGTCGGGCAAGCACAGGAGGATTGGAGCATCATTGTCCAACATCTTGATGATATTCCTGCGGCATCGACAGACCGATTGGTGATCCTTGACGTGGAGGTGCATTTCCCGCACATGGTAGGACGAGTTCCAGCGTTTCCTGCCGCCATTCGTCGTGTCCTTCGAGTGCCACCCTTTATCACTCGACAAGATGTCCTCAGATATGCGGGAGTCTATCAATATTGCGTAGTTCAGCATGACAGCTGTTTGGTCTACTTCAACAATGAAGGATGGCCCATTCTTCGCCCCGGACCTCGACAAGTCCAACATGGCTCATATTTGCGTGCAATTGTGCCGCCTGCTAATGATGGCACTCTCAATACACTGCAGGCAATCAGGCAAGTTGAGACCTATGTGGCGGGGCTACTAGCTGCGCCGAGCCCAGCAGCACCATCACCGGCGCCAGCACCAACACCAATGCCTTCCCCTGCGACCACAGATTTTGGGCCATTTCCTCCATGTGTTTCCTTGCAAAGTTTTGAAAATTGGCATCGTGAACTTCGCGAAGCATTTGCTGACCATGCTCACGTTGAAAATGAAGATGAAGGGCACGCATTGTATGCTGATGTCTGGTTCATCGACAATGTCAATTACAAAACATGTCGCCAGCCGGCCAAGATCAAGTTGCTCGCCGACGACACCGAGTGGTTCCCACAAATCATGGAGTGTTGGATTCACCAGATGCAGGGCTCTGTTCCGGTGCGTCTTCATGTTGTTCAACCACTTCCTCCAGCTACTACTTTGCAGGCTTTCACTTTGCATATCCTCATTGAGCAGAATGTCATGGAAGCCAGGGCAGCTGCAGTTGTGTCTATGCATATCCAAGAGCGCCTTGAGGACAAACTTTGGCAGTCGGCTTTTTCATTGCCTCGCTGGGTTTCCACCGAGGACATCATTGATGCGACGGAGCTCAACTTTCTTTGCGAAGTTCGCCGTTGTGTGGCGGTTTGTGGACGGATGCATTTTCGACGGTTTATTCGTGAAGAGATTGCTTCTGGAATTAGCATTGAGATCTTTAGCCGACATGTCCGAGAACATGAATGTGATCCTTCTGCAAGTAGCTGGCAAGACCCCTATGTGCCTCGCATTGTTCGAGCCACTTCTGGTCGGTCTCTTATGCAACGAGCAGTACGTCAAAGTCGGGTTGATTCCTCAGCTGTGGTTGAACATTCTATTGGTGTTCAGGAGGTGACGAGTCCTCGACCAGAAGCCCCTACGGTGACATTGCGTGACTTATGGCAACATCATTTTGCTCAATGTAGGGAGCATGACACTGACTTGCTGCTGGTTGAGACTTGGTACATCGATCACCTTCGCAGACCGTGGTCCATGGAAGTGCGGCTCACTCAATTGGGTAGCGACTTCCGTGCTTGGGAACCTCGTCTTCGAAGAGCGTGGACAGATTGGATCATTGCTTCACGCCCAGTTGAATTTCATGTGGTAGTACCAGACTCATTGGATCCTGCTCCTGGGGTTCATCTCCAGATTTTATTAGTGCAACAGCCACAGCCCATGCGTCGCGCGGTGCTCCTGGCAATCCATGATGAAACGTTGGCACAAGATTCACCATCCAGGTTTGCGGTGACGCTTTCTGGCACCATTGACCACTGGCAGATCCTGGATCTTGCCTACTACCAGCAGTATTGTTTTGAGTGGTATCAGTGGTTGACTTGCCGAACCTTTCTTGGTGCACGTGATCTGTCTGATGGAGCGATCTTGCAGGTTGATGATGGTATGGGATTCACCCTTTGGGTACGTTCTCTGCCGGAACCTCCGCAGTCATCTTTTGATGCTGTTGAAGAGGAGCAAGCCGATGGTGCTGCGTTCATTCAGCTCCACATCACCAAGCTGTCTTGCTGTGCACACAGTTTGCTTGACCACGCAGCAGATCTGCATAATGCTTCAGGGTCTTTGACAGATCCAACTTTGATGGCGAATTTGACTGAGGTGGATTTCACAGGTTCAAGGCTCCGTGCACTAACACAAGCTACACACTTTGCCATGATTGAGATTTTGGAGGCAATTTGCGATCCTCTTGCTCCCTCTATTGTGAGCAAAGGTGATGCTCAAGATGTGGTCCGAGATTCGAGCTCTGTGCCTCCGAGGGTCACCCTATCGCTGGATGCTTGTTTGCCCAGTCCTTTGCCACCAATTTCAACGGATGGGGCGATGCTGATGCATAGTGACTCTCCTGATTGGCAGGACCAACTGCAGAAGGCCACTCTTCAGTTCACGTGGCTTCCAGAAGGCATTCAGCTGCATTCGTGCACTTATGCGGCACTTGCTGAGCCTCATCGTTTTTGTGAACCTTCCTTTGCGAATCTCACAGTATTGTTCATTGATGGGGCTGCCTATGATGGAACTGCAGCATGGAGCGTTGTGTGTGTGACGTTTGACTCTCAGGGCACCCCGGCGCTCTTGGGTACCATTGCCGACATAGTTCCCACCTGTGCGGCACACCCAACATGGATTGGTGCTGATGTGGCCGACAACATCTCAGCAGAGCTCACGGCTTTCATCTATGCGGCGGTGATTGGAATTACGGTTGATTTTGGGACAGCTCCTGTCATTGCGCCTGATCTTGAGCTGAGTGCGCTTCTTGCTGAACATAGATGCACTTCTTCAGCACACCCGCGCCTGGTGCAGTTGACACAATGTTTGGGGTCCGAAGTTTTCCAAGCTGGTGGTACTGTTCAAGAGGTACGAGCTCACCGAGGGCACCCTTGGAATGAACTTGCCGATGGCGCGGCTAAGTTTGTGCTTCGTACCAGCACTTCCATTGGGAAATGTCGGGTACCAGTCTTACAAGATCTACTTCATGCCAATGATGTTTCGTGGGCATGGCTTTCTCAACAAACGACAGCTTTTCATCAGTGTTTGCCACCGTCACCTAGTCCTGGTCTTTGGTGTCTTACGCCTCCAACAAATGGGGATGTCAAACCACCCAGGGCTCCAGAAAAGGGCAGTTCGGCACCGGTGCAGTTTGTCATTGTCTCAGCGAATGTCCTTGCACTGGACGTCGTTGATGAAACTCAGCAGGTGCTGCGCAGTTCTCGTGCTGTGCGTTTAGCTGCACAATGGCACCAGCAGAAGATTGCGGTCATTGGGCTGCAGGAAACTCGCCGCCCACCTGGGCGTGCAATGCTGGATCATTATCGTACCTTTTCGTCTGGAGCTGAAGTTAATGGTGTCTGCCCGCATCATGGCTGTGAGTTGTGGTTACATCGCGAGATTCCTTGGCTCACTCTGCGAGACTATGGTCCTTTGACATTTGATCAAATGCAGGCGTCAGTTTCTTTGGCTGACCCTCGACGATTAGTTGTCAATTTGACCAAGCAGGATGTACAAGTCTCCTTTGTGGTATTGCATGCACCATGTCGGTCAGCTACGCCTGGTGGAGATCTTGATGCGGTCCAGAAATGGTGGAATGAAACTGTCCAACTCCTTCGAAATCTGCGATTAGCACCTCTGACTTGGCTCATGGCCGATTTGAATGCTGATCTTGGCATGGCCCCCAATGAGCACTTTGGATCTCATGGACACCAGCATGATTCACCACAAGCCCGCATTGCGGAAGAAGCGCTGCTCCTATTGGATCTTTATGCTCCAACCACGTTTGATTGGTGCCATGCTGGACCCACCTCAACGTGGAAACATCCACGAGGAACAGACCACCGCATTGACTATGTCTTGTGTTCCAAACAAGCGTTTGAGTTGGCCCACAGTTCGCATGTCTTGCGGGATCACGATTCTGGTTTTTCTCATGAAGATCATTTACCAGTTTCGCTGTCATGTCGTGGTTGGCTCCAGGCCTGTGCTGGTCGATCCAAAATCCGATGGGACTTTGCTGCTCTGCAAGACCCAGTGCGATGCCGTCAGTTTCAAGAGGCCCTGAAGACTCTGCCAGTGCCACAGTGGTCCGCAGATGTTGACACTCATACTCAGATTTGGGAAAGCAATCTCTTGCAGTTGGCGCAGCAGTTTTTCACATCTCAGACGAATGAAAGATCTCGTCCACGCCTCACCGAGACTACTTGCAATCTTATTGCATTTAAGCGCTCCGTGCTGGACTATGGACGGCGAATGAATTTGCTGCAAGATGCTGACATCAAGAAGCACTTGAAGGAGATTGAGAAGGAAATTCATCAACGAGTTTGTCAAGATCAACAAAATTTCTATGAACAATTGGTTCAGCAACTTGCTGACCAAGGTGACATTCACAACTACAAGTACGTCTACAAGCTTTTGGTCCGCCTTGGTGGTCGTCCAGGTCACAAAGCTGCTGGTGGCAAGGCACTGCCTCTCTTGTGCCCATCAGGGCAGGCTCCCTTGCAGACGTATGAGGATCAGCAAATGCACTGGCTGAAACAGTTTGCTGCGGTTGAGGCTGGACATATTCTTTCTCCAGATGCACTCCAACACCTGCACCATGGAGGGCTTGGTCTGGATCCTGCCAAACTTGACAAGGACGCCATCCCTACCCTTTATGAATTGCAGACGCAAATCAAAAAACTCAAGAGGGGGCGTGCTCCTGGACCCAATGAAATACCAACTGATTTGCTGAAGGCAGGTGGGGTCGTTGTCGCGCAACAATTGGCCACCATTACAACAAAGATTGCCTTGCGAGGATCCGAGCCGCTTTCATGGCGTGGTGGCAAGTTGATCCCATTGTACAAGGGCAAACTTAGTCGCTCTGATCCACAGGCATATCGTTCAATCTTTGTGTCAAACTATACGACAAAGATCTATCATGCCAGCTTGCGCAGACACCTCTTGGATGCGTGGTCTGGTGCCCTTATGCATCTCCAGTTTGGAGGCCGCAAACAGATGGCTGCTGATCTTGCGCATCATTGTCTGCAGGCGCACTTAGAGCATGCCACCCATCACAAGCTACCTGCTGGTATCTTGTTTGTTGATATGAAAGCGGCATTTTACTCCGTTGTTCGTCAAGGGCTCTTTGAGGATGCGCCAGATGCGGCCCCATATTTGCATGCTTTGTACAAGATGGGCATCACACCAGAGCATGTGGCTCACTTGATGGATACAGCGGCTGAAGATGTGGCTGTTGCTGGAATTTCAGCGCATGCATTGGCGTTGCTCAAAGACCTCTTGGAACGTACTCACTTTCAGGTGGAGGGAGTCAATGCATTTGTCCTCACCACCCAAGGAACACGACCTGGAGATCCAGTCGGCGATGCTTTCTTCAATGTGGCGATGGCAGTCATTCTACGCAAGGTGACCGACCATATTGCCACCGGCACCACCGCAACCTGGGAAGGTCATGCTGGTACCATTCTGTCGTTTGATGAACCCCATGTTCCGGCAAATTTTGCATGGTTCGAGATTGCATTTGTTGATGATTGTGCGGTCGCAATGCGTGCACCGACCAATGACTTGCTGGAAGGGTTGGCCAAACTATCCTTGCAGGCCATTGTCATTGAGGCCCGCAAGCGCGGTTTATCTCTCAATTTCGAGATTGGCAAGACCGAGCTCATGGTGCATTGGCGAGGTGCTGGAACCAGATCCTTTCGCGAAAAAGTTGCTGCACAGGGCCATACTTTGTTTGTGCCGGTTGAGGAGGAGGTGATTGGTCTTCACTGCACTTTTGGCTACAAACATTTGGGAACCTGGCTCCAGAACAATGCCGCTTCTACTCGTGACGCTCGAGCACGACTGACCGAAGCACGAAAAGCCTGGGGCCCTTTGGTGTGTCCGGTGTTTCGTCGTTGCCAAATCAAAGCTGCTACCAAGCGTCAGCTGTTTGAGTCGCTGGTGATGTCCCGTTTGCTCTACAATGCACACATCTGGTCGATGCTTTCAGATGATGAAGTTTCCAAATGGGCGAATGGTCTCCGCTCCATGGTTTCTCCGTGGGTCCGCAGTGAACTTCGTGGTTTACCGCCCTTTCAATTTGATGTAGCTACGCTATGTGGACTAGCAGGACTTCTCACACCAGGTGATGCTCTTCATGCAGCGCGACTGCGGTATCTTCGGCGCTGGATTGTTGGTGCACCGCCGTTATTGTGGAACTTGGTTCATGCTTCAGCATCTGCTCCCGGTTCATGGTTGTCTTCTTTGCGGCAGTCCTTTGCGTGGTTTTCTACATTCTATGGTGCGCGTTGTGGCCTTACACAAGACTCTTCGCTTGTTGATTGGTTTACATTTGTGAAAATCGATGAGCGTTGGAAAGGGCGTGTCCGTCGAGCTCTTCATTCATGCCGCCAATACCGGCGTCAATATGCCTTTGTGGAGGTATGGAAGGCGTCATTTGTGTCGCTGATGCAGGAGGACGGCATTGGTATTCCTTCGTGTGAAGCTGCTCCGGTAGCCTGCTGGAGGTGCGATCTATGTGCTGAAGTTTTTCAGTCCAAACGTGCATTGGCGATGCATGCTAGCAAGGTCCATGGCTACAAAACTCTAGTCAAGCACTTTGCAGCTGGTGGTACATGTGCTCATTGCTGTCGTGATTTTCATAGCCGAGCACGCCTTTGTGCGCATCTTCGTACAGCCGATGATTGCTTTAGCCGACTTCGGGCTTGTTTTCCTCCCTTGGACATTGAGGTGATGAAGCAGAAGGAGGCTGAGGATCGTGTCTCTGCCAATGAGTTGAAGAGACAAGGATGGGGTCCCACGAAGGCAATTTGCCCCGTGGTTCGCGCTGTTGGGCCCGGATTGCCGGCGCCAATGACACAGGATGCGCGCGATATGTACCAACGGTGGCTCCTTCGTGTTGGACCCGGCGATCTTTCTGCGGTAGAGGCTCTTTCAGGTGCTTGCGTTGGCATTGGAGCAGAGGCACCCATAGAGACGGAGGAGTCGACCGAGATTGCATTTGTCTACCAGTCCCCTGCTGGCAATCTCCCTGGTTCTTGTGGGATGTTTGCACCTGGTGCCCTGGCGCGCCTTCACGCGGCACTTCATATCCGGACGATGTGTTTTATCCACGTTTTTTCCGGTTATAGAAGACCCGGTGATCTCCAATGGAACATTGAGTCCCATCAGGTTCAAGGAGCGCTACAGATCTTCTGCATCAGCGTGGATTATTGCCTTCAGGCTGATCAAGGTGATTTGGCTGGAGCTCACCGTATCGCCTGGTGGGAGCAGCAGGTGTTGACCGGGGCGGTCTTTGGTATGGGAGGGGGTCCTCCGTGCGAGACGTGGAGCGCCGCACGACTACTCCCTGACGGACCGTGCCCGCTTCGCGATTACGACCATCCGTATGGGCTCCCAGCTCTATCAGAACGACATTGGCAACAAGTCGAAGTTGGCACGCATTTGGTGTTGTTCATCGTGAAGATGGTCTACCTGTGTGCCAAGATGGGTGGATGCGGATTCATTGAGCATCCGGCCTACCCTACGTGGGCCATCTGCCACAGGCCGTGCAGCATCTGGTCTATTTGGCCCATTCGATGGCTGCGCCGCCTGCAATGCGTTGAGATTTGCACCTTTGACCAGTGCTGCCTTGGGTGTGAGGCGCGAAAGCCGACTACGTTGGCTCTTGTGCGACTTGGGGTTTTTTCCCGCACTGTCCGCACTCTTGGTCGACAAGGACGTTGTGCTCATCCTGCGCATCATCATACCAGTCTGCAAGGCCGAGATGAGAGTGGCAAATTCAAAACTTCCATTGCAAAGGTGTATCCGCCGCAATTGAATGCTTTGATGGCAGAATCTATTGTTCATCATGCACTTTTGCTGGCTGATGCATTGCCAGTGGTGGAACCACTGGCTCCATCTCTTCTTGAATTGAACCGACTGGATTTTGTGACAGACCAGGTCCAACCGGACTACTATGGTATGTAGTACAGGGTCGGTTTGATTCGTTTCAGCATGCACCGAGCAGAGACTCTGCAGTATGCCTAAAGGTTAAAAAGTTTAGTCGCAGGGTCAAAAATCCAAGATGAATAGCTTCCAATATTCGAAACAGTCCTACAGTATCTCTTTTGAACTATTCAGAATCCTTGCACAGTAAATACCCTCTGGTAAACTAACATAACTATGGAAAATCACCATTAATAGTGAGTTTTCCCATTAAAAATAGTGATTTTCCATAGCTATGTGGCTGTTTACCAGGCCGGGTAAATAAGCAAAACACATCCCTCGTCCCTCGTCCCATCTCGGGGCACGCCTGGAAGCGACGCCAGTTCCGCTGGAGTTTCCCTGCGGCTCTCTGGATCTGCGCCACCTTTTGCCGGCCCCACAAGCCACGGATGCGCGCCTGCACCGTGGGACCGTGGGAACAAAAACAGGGGGGACGGGAAGTCAAATAAACAGTTGGGAAAGTTGGGAAACTCATTTTAAGAGTTTTGTTATGTTTTGTTGATGGTTCTCTGCCAGGTTCCAGGAGCTTCCAGGTGCTTTGTTCTCCATGGAGAAATGCATTTGAGTGATTTCTGGTGTAAATTGGAGCTACAGGCAGGTTGAAGTGAGCCCCTGGTTGACTGGCAGACTGGTGGTTCTAGTTTGTGGCTTAGAACCCTCACTACTACATTATGACAGCGCACTGAAATCCAAGCCAATAGATAATCTTTGTTGATGAAACCTGTCCATCTACATATACGTATCATTGAATCATCAAACATTTATTGCTGTAGATGTATATATATATATATATACAAATATATATATATATATAATATTATATAATTATGTGTATATATACAATTATGCATATGTATGTATTATGTGTGTAATCTGCGTTGATCTTAAGACGTGTACTTGTTGTATCAGTATGTATCTATTGAACATCACCCATCTCAGCCCTTCCCGCCCTTCCCCAGTGGCCTGGATCCGGATGGCGGCCTCTAGGCGCCTCCGATGCCGCTGCCGCGTGAAGATGCCACGGACCAAGGCCTGGATCCGGGCCGCGGCCTTGTGCCGCTGGCGGATCAGGCGACGGCCATGGAGAAAGCCACGGATCACCTGGGGAAACCATGGTGAACTGGGATGCACTGGGGAAGATACATAGCAAATACATGCAAATACATCTACAAACTTGGGAAATCTTGGGAATTCTAGGGATCTAATGGAATATTTAGGGATGAACCATGGAAAAGGAGATATCAACCAACCATAATCCAATCAATCGGTTGGTTAAAGGGACAATTTACAGGAACTCCTGGTTTTCTTTTAATTCAGTATAGTTCAGTTTTTGTTGCACTTGGCGCCTTCAGTTCTGAAAACTGATGGTGGTGGAACTTTCATGAAAGGGCAGGTAGTGATTTGAAAACGGGGGTGCAGGATCATTGCTATTATAGGTAGGAATAAGCAGGTTTTCGCGCTGCAACCAGCTGCGAATAATCTTATCAATGGTGGAATACGGCGGTAAGCCTCGCTTGGGCGGCTGATGGGATAATATCGATGAATGTTACCCTCTGGTAATTTAACATAACTATGGAAAATCACCATTTAGAGTGATTTTTCCCATTAAGCATGGGGATTTTCAATAGCTATGTTAAATTACCAGAGTGTAGATTTAGGAAAAAGAAGTGGTGCCCAATTTACTAACAAAAACATCCATGCACTCACGCCGACCTGAGTGCATCCCACATACTTGCGTCACAGGCCAGGATTTAGTTCTTTTTCTAAATACTTTTATCGACGAATGTAAATACAGCACACACACATGCATATACAGTATATATATATGTATGTATATTAGTGTACTGTAAATATCACATCCATATATGGGGGGTATATATATATAATTATATAATTATATATATATAGAGAGAGAGATAGAGACAGAGATGGAGATGTGTGCGTGTGTGTACATGGTGTGTATAATACATTTTATCTCACCTTCCAAATCCCACAGAGATCAACCTTCCACAGCCATCACCGGCGCCTTTTGAATGGTCACAGCGGCTGCCTGTCGTCGCCGCACCTTGCGCCGACCCGCGAAAGCTCTCCAGGCAGCCTTGAAAGGTCGGTTTCTAGGCTTGGGAAGGTGAGAAAATCCATTCCCCCAGCCCAAGAAGTTAGGGATAAAATGGGGATATAACTTATATCATACATATATATATATAATTATATATATAACTGGGGAATATTGGGGATAATTAAAAAGGACTATGCAGAATTTCCATGGATCCCGGTTTTTGGTTTTTCATCGCCATGGTGGACCCCAAGTCCCCACCCACAAGTTGGGGGTTGGATACTGGACGTGACACATGTAGCTGTCCATATAATGAAAATACTCTCTGGTAAATTAACAAAAAACTATGGAAAATCACCATTTTCAATGGGAAAATCCACTATAAATCACCATTTTCAATAGCTATGTTAGTTTACCAGAGGGTAAATAGTAAATCTTGTAAGGTTAATAGCACTAGTAAAAGTGCGATCATAATAGTGATGAACCACGGCAATAATATATGTAATTAATGATATGTGAAATCATTGAATACAGTGTCATTACATTATTACGGTGTTATAAGATCTTATAAGAATATGTTTCTAATGATATCTAAGTATCTACTATGCTGTTGTTCAGTTCCTGAAGTAAACGAGATACATGGATAACATAACATATATATATATATACAGTAAGTATAATTGTATAATATAGTATAATTACACATGATCCGTCGATATTCTACATCCAAATGTAGGACACATAAAAATCACAACATAAATAGACACTTGTAACAATAAGAGTAGCAACATCAATAGTAATAAACTTCGTAGTAACATGTAAATAACAATAACAATCTAATAATCTAAATAACAAGATATGTAAATATAGCATCTAAATAACCAAAACAGATCTAAATATGTGACCATCAGCCGTCCCTTCCAGCGCCTGAAAACGAGTGGTGCTGGCCAGGAGGTCCCTGGTGCGGCGCCGGGTTAAGATTCCGCGCCAAATGGCCTGGAGCGACAGCGACAGCTGGTGGATCAATTCACCAAGTCCCTCAGAAGTCAGTGAACTAAGATTTACTGTACTATGATAGTACTATGATTTAAATGATCTACATATTTAAAGATCTACTATGATTTCACCAAGTCACATATCCAAAAATCTGAGTTAGCCAAGCAAAAAAGTGCGATTCAATCAGCAAAAATGTGGCATTTATACAACTGATATCAACTGATTAACCAAGAAGAGAGGGGTTGCACCTTCCACAAGTCTGATGTAATCACCGAAAGTTGGAATTTAACTAACCAACAGTTGGACTTAGTTCGCAACAAACGGGGGGTTGATTGGCAATAGATTGCGATATAACCAGCAATAAATTGCATTTGACCAACCAACACTCGGATTTGACCAACAAGCATACTAAGTTGGGAACTAAGTGGCAATAGATGGAATTGTCCCGCTTGGATTTGCCTGGGAACCACCCAAAATCTCATGGTAAGAGTGTCAATTGCACCATTATATAAAACTGCAATAGATAGTGGTATACCGGTATACCCCATTTCTGGACAAACCATTTTCAAGCCCCTTCCTGTAAAGATCATAACAACATGAGCAACTCATACACGAATCCCAAAAAAAATAATTAGAAAAAAATCCATATGAATCAGACTTGCAAGTTCAATCATTTCCCTTTTGCAAAGGCCTTATCCGTTTGAAAAGGAAGGCCCTTTGAGAAACAAATCCGGTGACCGCCACTGTTGTGGGCCCTTCCAGACCTGGCCTGAAAGCGTGCTGCGCTTTGCTGCACCCGATCTTTCGCCTGAGCATCTTGGATTTGAGGCCCAGAGGCCCAGAGGCCCAGAGGCCCCCTATGGGCCCTGTAGGATTCCCAACATGGTGTATTTCTCTTTGCGAAAGTAAAAAAAATTACTTTACTTCGTGTGATCCCCACCATGACATTTATACATGTTCTTACTGGCACATCTTCTGGCATTCTATCTGACATATCTTCTGACATTCTATTTGGCATTCTATCTGGCA
>Ga0126342_10003887_pt1 | contig 25078 bp, 21 predicted proteins | sample Cyp1metagenome_FD_92528 | JGI IMG/M metagenome (GOLD analysis project Ga0126342, IMG submission 92528) | Coral microbial communities from Lord Howe Island, Old Settlement Bay, Australia - Cyphastrea 1 metagenome | ecosystem: Host-associated > Invertebrates > Cnidaria > Coral ...
GGTTAAACCCTAAAGGGTTGAGTAACATATTTAAATTATTGTTGTTTAGGGGCGAATGTGACCCCTTTTGGTTTAGGGGCGAATGTGACCCTCTTTTAGGGGCGAATGTGACCCCCGTCCCTGTTTTACGCAGTTTAACCTCAACATCACTCTAAAAAGGAATTAATGTTGGCATGGTACTTGGGGGTGCATTCCCGGCATTGCACATGGTTTAAAACCCTGTAACAAACAATATACAACAGGCGATATTCCACATGTAGAACTGGGTTATGATATGGCTACCCACTGAATAATTGGGATGCAACTCCAAGTAGGTGAATGAAATCAGTCAAAACAAATTGTCAACGGGTTTATAATGTACAGCTTTCACCAGGTTATAATAAGCCCATATGGCTATTAAACCAGATTCTATGAATCCATCCATCTGTGGGATAGGGATACGCTGGGATACAGACCCATCAATGTCTGAAAATGGGGTATACCGGTATACCCCCAGTTTTGGCCAGTTTCATGGGAACCATGATAATACCCTCTGGTAAACTAACATAACTATGGAAAATCACTATTTTTAATGGGTATATCAACTATAAATGTCCATTTTCAATAGCTATGTTAGTTTACCAGAGGGTAAGCCAATGAATTTTTGGGATTTCCCATTTCAGACAAACCCATATGGTTTTTAGCGCTATTCGTTGAGGAACGACGGGGGCTGTCCTGCCAAAGACGCAGCGTCTTTCTTGTGGGGTTATAGGATTGGCCGCGGAATAGAACACATGTCTCTGAAAATCCTACATGAAAGCTGGAAAATGGCTTTGTCTGAATATATGGTGCCCTCAAATAGATGGAAAGTCATCATTTTCCTGGCCATTCGCGCTGCATCATTTCACGTCCCAGATGCTTAAGATCCAACGTGGAAATTGCTGGGAAACATCCTGGGATCCCGTCACTTCGGGTACCAAGACCCGGAATTCGTTGAAGGGAAAAAGACTCTGAATGCACAGGACTCCCTCTGATAATCCCCAAAAAAGATAGTGAAATAAAAACGTACTAAGATATAGTGACAAGTTACTGTGTTTTGATTTTTTGTGATTACTATATATATATATCATATATCTCAAAAAACAACATGGTTCCCTGTATTTCTTCCCTTCAATCCATCGGCTGCACTCTCCCAGAAAGGAAGATGTGGAGATACCCAACTGCGTCCAACTTGCAATCCTACCACCAGATGCCAGCTGTGAAGGGTGAAAATGGGTGACTGTGAATGGAATAAATCCTGCACCAGTTGATAGGTGGTTTATCCATGTTTATCCCATTATTTACAGGGTTTCAACCATCCGTTTGGTGGTGCAGGATTTCGCAACCATCCACAGTATGTTGGGAATCTCATACCCAGCTGAACCGGGCTTCGCTTTTTCATTGCAAGTTTGTGACTGTAAAATATGTTGGTGGTTTTAGTTTGGGACACCCAGGCAGATTGGTTGTAGAATCGGGGTGTTTACTAGGAAAACCAAGTTCTTCAAAATGGAGATTTTCGCTGCGCACATGGTAAACAACAATGGGTTTCACATTTTGATTCTATCCCAGCCCAATTTGTGGATAGTGTCAAGATGTGTCAAGGTAGGTGGTCGTTGTAGCAACCTTGGGTGTGGGTCAACATCAGACCCTAGCTGGGATAGCGTCCTGGACAATTTACCCGTTGGACCCATGTGTTGAGCTCTGGCGCACACTGTCCATCCATTGTTCATGGCTTACCGTCCAACTAAGATTGCATTAACTGTAGATAACCATAGATATATCATGATATATCTACCATAAATCTACCATAAACCATAGTTAACCACCCATTTTTTCTGGCTTAGCCGTCCAGCCGTCCAGCCTTTTTCTTTCGCAAAGCCCTCGTGCCAAGGACGGCGACCCAGCTGAGAAGGACTATCTTGGTCGAGCTGATAGCAACTCGCTGGGTCGCAACTCGTGGTGATAGGTGGGGTTTAGAGCAACAAATGGCAATCATTGGATTCTGGTTGGTGGTTTCAAATATTTTTTATGTTCCATAATATATTGGGAATAATCCTTCCCATTGACTAATATTTTTCAAGATGGTTAAAACCACCAACCAGGATTGGTTTTGTTGGGACATCTGCAGGAAACCAGGGTTTTTACCATTGCTTAGTAATGGTTAATAATGGTTGAATATAGACAAATAAGTATCACTAGTGGTTAGTAATGGTAAGTACTGGTTAGTCATTGTCATGATATATTCCAAATTAATTGTGATATGCTTAATAATGTGTTTGGTAGTGGGATATTCAACGGAAATGATAGCAAGTAATGGTTGGTAATGGTTTGTAATGGTGGTTCATCCTACGAATCGTATTTGTGGATTAGTTCACACTAGTTTTTTGAGTGGGATAGGCTTAATCCACTTATAACTGGGGTTATAACCCACTCACTAAGAGGGATGAACCACCAAATAAGAAAATTATAAAACCCTACAAATTTGGGTATAAAACTAGTAGCATGTCGATAACACATTGGTTTGTGAACTATATGGGTGATTCGAGCAAAATGGCAGTATTGATGCATTGATTAGATTGAATGGTGGTTTTATATTGCTTTTAATTATCAATAAGTGGACTTAATCAGAAGAACATATTTAATTTTGTTTGCAACCACAAAGAGATTGCGGTTGATGGAAACCCGTGGTGAGATTGATCAAGAAAATAGGGATTAGACCAAACATATTCTGAATGGGTTTGTCCAGAAATGTGTTTTAATGGCGAAAATGATGATCAACCATTGTATTTTGTTTAAATGTATATATATATATACATAATTATGACATATACACACTGTTTTCAGAGCTACCTAGATGCTTTGGTAGACAAAGCAAGTAATCCCAATGTTGGACATTTTTTTTTTCGGTGTAGGAACATGAGTCAACTTGGATGCTTTTCCATACCAGGAATCCATGTTCTGCATCTTACCCCGAACATCTACCAACAAGAGCCGAAAACCGGGCCCCAGAACTATCGAAGTTGGCAAATCAAACATGGGTTGCTGGAAAATCCCCTCAGTTAAAGAAATAGACAATTATATAGTTCGATGATTCCCCATTAGTTCGATGATTCCCCCATACGTTGGCACCATTTTTGACCGGAGGATTGTTCAATTGCTACGTTTAATGACCAGAGGGAAGATGATGTTTGTAATCGATCCAAAATGAGGCTCTAAACACCTCAGGTGCTATTTGAAGCACTGGGTTCCTTAAAATACTGAACTTATCCAGCCTGTTTATTCAATGTTCTCAACTGCTTCCTTTTTGTTAGTTCAGTAATTCCTTAGCATGTCTAATGGTTCCTCAAAGATGGTCCTGATTCCAATAGTTCCGGAAATGTATGGTATTTTTTCATGTTTTTGCCATAACCATTGAACTAAATACAGAAAGCCGAAAAAAAAAAGTCTGACATGGTTAATTCCAATAGTTGTTTGTTTATTGGCCTGTTTATTGGTCATAAATCGCTACATTGAAACATCACTGGTCGTGGCAAGGTCGTGGCAAGTTCTCGTACCACGTGGACGGTAGAGCCACTTGGAGGAGCATGGGGCAGCTAAGGGGTCAAGGGCAAGACCTTGGAGACCACAGATTTTCAGAGTTTTCCAGCCTACCCTGGGGTTCTTAAGTGCTATAGGTGGAACATATGGGAATTATGAACGAGGATACCCTCAAGTTCTGAACGGGTTAGTTCTTAAGGGGTTCATATGGTCAGGGTTTTGCAAATCCGTGCTATGTAATGTCCCAACTTAGAATTATGTGGAAATAGTGCCTCCAGAGACGGCTCTGCAAGCAGCGAATCCAAAACAGAGCAGCCTTCCAAAAAAGAGGCAGCACGGGCTGAAGACCACAGCGCCAACACATGCAGAAAGGGATTTGCGGCTGCGCAGCCATAGAGAAAAATAGGGCAAAACGTTAGACAAAAGGTTGGCAGACACCAAGGCCAGAGAGTCAATAGCTCAGTTGGTAGAGAGTCAGCCTAGCAAGCAGGAGGTTGGGAGATAGATTCCCACTGGGCGCCTTGCACTATGTGGAACATACATGGATTCAGCTTTAGCTTTTCTTGAGTTCTTTACCTGCAGTACATGAGTTGGATGTTCCCGCTCATAAGGGGAAAAAGAAGTCCTTCCGTCCAACCAGGCTTAAGAAATATCAATATGTTTGGTATATTTGTACGCGTTAAAGGGGAATAAGACCCAGTGGCTAGAAATCCAAGGTGCCCTAAGGCTCTTACTTCAATTATTTAGCTGACAGAAAAGGTTGAATCCAGCAATCCAGCCCCTGAAGTTCTTATTGCAGTAGGTTCTTAAACAGTGGTTTCACCGTGCCCAATTTTGACCCATACCCATGTCAAGGTCCAGACGCTTTGTTATAATAGTTCTATCCCCAAATGCATTGAAAATAATCCATGATATCCCATCTTTAAAGTTTAACGTCAAGCAATTTATGGAGATCGGGGATATATATAATGGGAATATGATATGCAACGAGGATTTGACAGTTAAGGAAATGGGGACTTGGGAAGGACAAAGCTGGGTGACCGGTGGATTTCGATATGTTTGCTTGAAGGAGGTGGAGTATGCTGGGGCACTTTATCTAGTCGTCTATTTATTAAAGTTATGCCTATTCATGTTTTCCCTTGCTTACCCAGGATCTGCTCGGGTCCTGATTCTGATGATATATTCGTACCACAAATAACCAAAAAACTTCCATCCCAGCTGAAATCATCATCAAACCATGGGAACATGGGAGCTGCAAATGGTTTCCCTTGACTTATGTTCTGCTATTTTTCTCGTACATTTCTGATATGCAGATATGATCATTCCTGTAACAAAAACTCAAATGATGCCTTATGTTGGGTTGGTTTTGACCAGTCAAATGGCAAGATGTTAGCAAAAAAACCTCGGGGTTCCTGGCAGTTCCGCTAAGGGAAACTTGCAGAACAACATTGGCGTCCTGCTGGGAATCGCTTTGTCTGCTCCACCCGCAGACACTAAGTGTTGGGGTGCCTTCACCTGTCACCCTGCCTCTCATCGCCCCTGGGCAGATAGGGCACCGATAGGGCACCTCCGGGACGGCGCCAGATGGATCGATGTCGTGGATATTCAGGTTCACTTCAGCACCAAAACTTGAAGAGTCATGTCTTGACAGTCTTTAACATAAGGGGAAGGGATTTCCATTTATTTCCATTTATTTCCACGGTTTCCTCACTCTGGCAACGATCTTTCTGAAAGGCCTGCTTCACATGGCGCGTTTTCGTTCAGCTTAACACGTCTTCCCTGCTTTGGAGAAAAACAGTACCAAACAACAAGTGATTCCAACCAAAAACACAAGAAATGCAGGGAAATAGTTAAACAGGTTAAACAGTATCCACAAACTCATGCCTCACATGGTTACATGATTTGACTTGGTTTTGAGTTGTTCAATGAATGACTGCATTGTAGAACCCATACCCTGTATAAATTGTTGCTTAAATCCCATGTATATCCCTACTATGGCCCCACAGTTTTGGGCATTGTTCGTTTTCTAGCTAGGCTTCTGCGTTCCGAGTTGAGATGGTTGCTATGCGCCCCTGGTGTTATTTTTAATGTTTCTTTTGCATTTCTTGAAACCAACCTTTATAGCATCCAATCATCAAACACAACAATACAATGGAACATCCTTGATCTCTACATAGGTCATGCCCTGCATTTGTTTTTTTCTGGCATGAACTTGGCTCCCTTGTTTTCTGGCCCTTCCACTTGGAAATTTGGACCCTCGGCCAAGGAAATAAGGAGCTTCACAACCAGTACACAGCTCAATATCTAGGCCGGTCGGATTCATTTGGCACTCGTTGAACACATGTGGAATTCAGACAATTCTGGAATTCGGAACCTGAGGCTATGGCTAGCTATAGCTCAAAAGTAATTTCCCATTGGATTTGTCTACTATAAGAAATGTCTATCATCACCAACGTTCAGCGTTCTACTAAGAAATGTCTCACGAAATCTCTAACAAATCTCTCAGAAATGTCTAAGAAATCTCCAATCATCTCCCAGATTTCTCCATTTCTTTCCATGTCACCCTTAACAAAAAGATCCACTCCTGCCGGAGGCGTGATTCCCAAACTGGATCTCGGCGAAAGCGTCCCGGTGTTGTTGCAGCAGGGAGAAATCATGGCACTGTGGTTGCAGATATGGGGTGATGGAACTGTCGAAAGGGATTTGGGCAGGATTTCCCAAACGAAATCAGGATTTGAACCAGGCCTTAATAAAGGGACTTTGCCAGTAAAACACGGGATTTGAGCAGCAAAAAGACATTGTGCGTCAGCACCAATGGAGCGGGATGCACATGCAAGGAATGAACCATCAATAAATGATGCGGTAGAAAGGGCTATCATCAAGAGATCGAGGGAAGATCGCCAGATGGTCTATACCAGAGATTGCCAATCTCCAAGCTTCAGCGATCATGGTGATTTTTGGGCCCAAATTGAGCTTGACATGTGGGGGTCAAGCTACCAACTTACCATATGGGGGAAGAGCCATAGATCCCAGCAAAACGGGTACCATTTGGGCACTAGGCTTTTGAGCACCATATGGGCACCACTTAAAATCCAGTGATTTATCACAGCTAAAAACTCTAACTTGAGGGGGATCAACTCCATACATTTTGGCCTCTAACAGAGATCAAACATTAAAACAACCAAGTGTGAAGTGTTTCCACTAATCTTAAGTTCATATTCATAAGCATCCCCGAATGAATCAACACCAACAGTTTCAAAAATATTGGCAATACTACTTTGGGTTGGTCCCTTCCTATTAATCAACATGGGTAGTCACCCCCTATTAAAACACACCCGTCTGGAAAATCCTAATTTGTTTGGTGGTGAGAAAGTGATTTGGTTCTGATGTTTCTGACCTGATGGTTCTGGTGCTGGCTGATACAAACTGCTAATCATGTTCCTCATGGGTGCTGCTCATATTTCTCTTTCCCCCCTGTCCCATTCAGCTCATTGCTGCATTTTTCCAGCACTCATCTCGCTGAATCCCCGGAATCTAAAATCTCAAAATATCTGATTGAAAAAGAGCTGCATTTTCCTTATTACTTTCCTTTTAAAAATTGCAGTTTAAGAAGATCATAAAGGTTACCCCTTTTGGTGGCTTGCACCCCCCAAATCATGTGCATGTGCAGCCCCAATCAAAGAACACTCCCAGCCCCTTAGGTTTTGAAGCCTTTTGACCTCATCATGAATTCCATTTTGGGTTTTGCTGCTCATTATTCGGGGGTTGAAAACCTTCTCATGGATCTAGACCTTCTGGGGGGGTTATCAAAAAACGAACTTAGCATTTTTGGTTTATGGATGTTTATAGGAAAATTGAGTCCGGAAACCCACCTTGGGTTATATAGACACCAACGTTTCAAGCATAGATTTTCCCTGAAACCAATCAATTACTACGTAACATTGAGAATATGATCATGTCCGTGTGTGAAATCCTCCATTTTTTAATGGTTGAATCATGTTGAATCCTCCAAAACTTGATGAAAAACATGTCACACCACCATTTTTTGATGGCTGAATCCAGTGATTTCTTCCTGGTTCCCGTTGCTCGTGGCAGAGGTGGCACATCCGTTGCTCGCTCACCGACGCTCGCAGAATTGGTGGGGGGCCCTGGTCCTGGTCGGCAGCCTCGCCCGGGGCTCCCAGCGGTGGCGTTAGGATTTAGGATTTTGGGAGCCCAGGTTGCAACAGATGGCTGGTTGGTGCTTCATAATGTCAACCCTGGATTAATAAAGCCCGTTTACGGCTGTTTAGTTGGGAGGGTACCATTTAAGTATCACTATTGGAGGAGTACCCCCCCTAATGAATAAACCATGGTTTATTTATCCGGGGTTGACATTAATTTTGTTTCATTTTGGTGTGTCTGAAAATGGGAATATGGAATACCTAGTGTACAAAGGTTAAAATGGTGATGCCTACATTTGGTGCTATCCCGTTTTCAGACATTTGGCGCTACGCAGATGAAAAAGAAGAAGGCAAACCCCCATTAAACAATCAACAGTTGATAGGGATATAGGCATGGGATTGGCTGAACAATTGGGACATTGGCAGAATCTGTGGTAATTTTCCACAGATTCCGTTTATAGTTCAACATTTAAATAGGTTGCATAAGGTTGCAAACCTGTCATTTAATGGGGCATTGTCAAGTGGTAGTCTATTTAAGATTTACAGCTATACAATTGGAAACTTAGCTCAAAGGTCTAGCGGCTCTAGCGACTTGACCAAATCTGGGTTCAAGTCAGCGGGCACCCTGACTGTGAAGGGGTGAATTAATGAGGATTATGTCCAAAAGCAAGACTTGAAGAGGAACTCAGTTCAGATATGACATTGGGGAGGTCATGGGAGGTTCCCGATTTTGGGTTTTCGGCTTTTGGGAATAGCCCATAGCCATTTCGTGGGTCTAGGAATGGGCTATGTTTTCAAGAAAATTAAGTAAAAAATGTAAAAAGAACCATGTGAGACTGGAAGATATCTTCGGTTATGAACCTTTAGGGATGCCTAAGACCTTCGCCTTTTTTCCAATGGATTCCGACGACCCGGGCGCAGGAGTGGGAACACGAGATACAATCTGTACTTCAGGCGCGGCTGTTGGAGATGCTGATCATTTACGGCGAAATGTGCCAAGAAAACATAGTATAATTATGTTATAATTATAAGGTGGGGCCTCCCTGGTTAGCCTAGCTAGCGCCTGGTTGGTGAATAATTTTAATAACTATCGTTTATGGATGTTTATGGCAATTGTATCTATATATATATAATTATATATAGATATAATATATATATATATATATTTATTATATATACACTTAATGAAGCAACCTATAACTGGAGGGCCACCTTGATGGGGATGTAGTGTTACTACCGTATTTTATCCCATTCTTTGGTGCCCAATGTTTGACATCGTGATTTGTTTGCTGTTTTAAGCATGGAAACATATGGACCCAAATTTTGCATCAGAATATTTGATAGGTTCATCACATCTCTCTAGTTTCAACGATTCAAATGATCAGGCATGAGTAGTTCACAACTCAAGATCCCATGGATGTTCTTGGGATATTCTGCAGGGAGACCTGAAATCTGGATTTTCCTGAGACTCCAACTAGACAATTTTGATAAGGTTCTGAGCTTCATCGCTTGGAAGGAACCGCTCGTTTGTTCATCATTTTTTCGTGATCACCGCTGAAATCGTCCCATGTTCATCGTCACATGAACCCAAAATGATTAATGTGCACATCGGCCCACAGCAACTTGAAAACCCCCGAATCCACGAAGCTGGATTAGTTGAGAAGGCGTCAAACGAAGGACAAAGATGGACTTGCGGTTTTCGGTTTTCAGAGTTCCGACAGACATAAACTGGTTGGTGGTTTGGAACATGAATTGTATTTTCCATTTCATCTATGGGATATCATCTATAAATGGGCCATGTTCCATAGCTATGTTAGTTTACCAGAGGGTATTCAAATTATTTTCCATTTCATCTATGGGATATCATCCCAACCCCATTGACGAAGTCCATCATTTTTCAGAGGGCTAGGGCGAAAAAACACCAACCAGATTATTAACCATCATTAACCATATTAGTAACAGTTTATTAACCATATATTAACAGTATATTACCAACCAACCTTGGATGACCAGCCCAACACACAGCGACGGTCAAAAGGTCGAGCTGCTGACCTATCCTATCTCCTTGACCCATAAGTGGGTCAACTGCTTAGGGATAATCCAACTGAAAATAATCCAACTATCCAAAAAAAGAAAAAACTACATAGCATCATCAAGAAAACAATTCTTTTAACCCATATAATCCCATATAAACCCATATCAATATCATTATGTCAGTCCACATAAACCCATATAAATTCCACATCAACCCTACATAAATACTTTTAAATCTCACAGAAATCCCTGTTGTCCAAATTGTGTTGGCCCATTTTCACCAGCAACTCCAGGCTGAGACCCAAGTCGGCTGCCCAAAATCCGGGCTGGCAAGACCGTGCGCCTTGGACGATTTGACGAGTCGGGGGATATCGAATATGTCGACATGGGGGGAAGATGAGATTAATACGCATTATACAACTATAAGGATAATCAAATAATGGTTGAATATATATGAATATATTGGATATAGACTATAGACTATTATAGTGGCTATAATCCTTGTCGATGTTGATATCCCATATAACAATGGTTATGGTCCAACAATGGTGCAATCATGAACTATTCGGGATGAAAAATATCAAGCATCATTTTTAGGGATTATATATTATCATGTTCAAAGATTCAAAAGATAATGATTGTAGTGGACTACAATAGTAATGGGTACAGTATAATAATAGGTGAAAGAACTCAACCATAAAGATAATAATAATAATGGTTATAATCCCCACAGACAATCCCATATATTCCCTATAGATTTGGATTTTGCACCATGAACTATAGGGAATTATGGCATTGTAACCATTGTCTATAACCGATAAATATGATACTTATAAATGCGGTTAGTTGGATTTCAGCATCGAATCAAGTAAAGGATTTTTCTACCATTATCTATAGGGAGTACATGGGATGAACACCATTATCTATAGGGATGTTATGGGATTATCACCAATATTTAGATGGACTATAGATTGTAATTAGAAATGTAAGCATCAACTACCCTTTGGTAATCTAACATATAGCTATGGAATCATAAGAACATGTGTAATCAGAAATCTATGAATGGGCTACTGTCCATAGATATGTTAAATTTCTGAAGGGTATACAAACTACAACCATCATGTATACGGATTATAACCATTATCTATAGGAATTATAACCATTATATCTATCATCGATAGGGCTTATAAATTATAACATATTATAACTAGCAAGAATATATAGATATAATTGATCAATGATGATTATTTAAGGTACTTGTACTATCAACTATAGGGATTTAGTCGAATGTAGTGGACATGAATGTGACTTATCGGAATTTAACCAGCAACAATGAGGATGATACCCTCTTATAATGAGCAGTTTGCAATGGAAAACGATCCATTTGTAGATGATTTTCCTATTAAATATGCTGAATGTCCATCGCACACTGTTAAATTACCAGAAGGCATAGCGAAAACAGATGCTCCCCATCAACATGTTGAAAAGTGGCCGGTCTGAAGACCATGACCACATTGACCACATGGATATTTTAATACTATGATTTTACCATCTATGTGTTCTATATATATTCCTATGGATCCACACAGATGTTCTTTTCGGAAATATGTTGGATCAATGGATCGCTCTAGTCGTCGCAGGGAAAGTGATGATTTTCAGCGGATTCGCAGGGATGGGTCCCATCAAGGGGACAAGGTCCTGGTGACCATTTGGTGGGATGTTTGCTAAGCATTAATTACCAAGGATAAATAATGGGAAACAAAGTGGAACTTCACCAGTAACATGTTGATTTGCACTCTGGTCATCATAGTCATGGAAGTGCTGGAAAACCTGAAAGGACTTCTATATAAACTGTGAGGTATTGAAATCATAGATGTCCCTTTCCGGATGGAAAATCATAGAAGGTGCACCTTGCGCTCCCCACTGAACTGATGGTAAATCGTATACCACAGCGTTCCGAACTATGTTCGCCCAAGTTGTTGGTTATAAAGCCTATGATATATCCCCATATATCCCCATCAATTGTCGGTTTATACCTATAAATCCCTTTGAACAGGACAACACATTGATTCAAATATCCAAAAGTCATAGTCCCATTTGCTAGCGATGGATTGGTTGCTAGGGATTTATACAAATTTAAAACCATCAAACATAGGGATGTTTCAATCCTCCATTCTTCACCTTCGAAAATCCTGAAATCTCCAGATATCTCCTCGCGCAGGTGCTTGACGACCCCTTTAGTATTTGGCCGGGCTTAACCTGGTCCAAACAATCGCAGCGTGGGGAAGCCGGGAAGCGTGCCTCGGGCGGCCGTGGTCAGCCTAAGAGGAAGCTTCGCAGGCGAAATGGTGCGCTTCGCTGAGGGTTCCGGTCAAGTGATGGCCCTTTTTGTTGGCCTTCAATGGGATGAAATATGAGTAACTCCTGGAACTAGTTGGTTAATATGATGAAATAAACCAATTAACAAAATGTTCAGGATTATGACTGTAAATTGATCATAATTTATCATCTTTTTGCTGCTCAAGATTTAGCACATTACTTCTATGTTTGATATCCATCTGAACTATTTTTGGTGCAAGCCTGACAAAGTGAATTTCATGGTGTTCGATCAGATTCAAAGCTAGCCCTGTACCGATTCAACAAGCATCGGAGATTGGAGGATTGGAAAAAACGAACGATACATGTCCCCCACAAGATGACTCACATATAGGCAATTTCACCATGGAACACTCCGCGAATACACATATATATATAATATTATATAATTATATATATATAGTAGAATGATGTCTATATGTATGTATATTAATAATATTGTATATGTACACACATATTTTAAACTATACACATGTGTTTGATGCAATTCATATATGTTTCCAACATGTTTGTGCCAAAACTTATGCGCCTGCTGGGTGGATTTCCTTCTCATCCACGGTTCAAGGCGTTTGCCAATGATGGCAGCATGTCGGGGCTGAAAAATGTTTCACAAAAAATATGGGTCCCATGGGTCAAAATTAAGAACCTTAGGAACCAGAGATTTATTGGGTCCATGTGAATCGTATTCACCATTAAAAAAGGGGTACCCAAATTTCACAGCCATATGTTGCTGTAAAAAACCACATTGGGGATGATCCCGACAGTCGCAAAATCCCCGACATGTCACTTCCAGTTTTCAAATTTGACCCATAGCTATGTGAATAAGGATCCATTGACGACAAAGTGTTTTGTTTGCACACCGTACATGATACATCAGCACTCGTACCAGACAAACAATTAAGGACCACCGAGATGTAGCCTAAAATGATGGTCACGACAGACACCATTGTCAGGATGTTCTGCCCAGATCTTTAAAAGTTTGGGAGTCGCAGACAGCTCCCATAGTCCAACAACGACCGTTGCACGGTGGCTGCTGACCCCGTGAACCTGTCGCTTCCACGGCCATGGCGGCCATGGCGGCCATGGCTCCCATCTTGGACCCGGATCCGTCCTACTGCTGGGTTCCCACGGAAATCCAACGCTGTAGTGATTTGGTGGAGCCTGTGGCCACGATTTGGTGGGGCAATGGATGGAAATCGATGGAAACCGATGGTATGATATGGATTGATATGGTATCTGGATGTATCTGGTTGGTGGTGACTGGAACCATGGAATTTTGAATGACTTTCTATCTATTGGGAATGTCATCATCCCAATTGACGAAGTCCATCATTTTTCAGAGGGATTGAAATCACCAACCAGCTATGATGTTCCCATATATTTTGCTTTACCAAAAAAAGTCCCCCAAGCGTGTGTTGGGAGCAATTGTGTCTATGCGGGCAAAGTCATTGAGTAAGCACGACATGGGGATTGGAAGGCAAACTTTCCAACCGGACAGGCGGATTTCAGGGTCTATGTTTCTGATGAAAAAGTGACACTGGCCCTAATGTCACGGAAGTGACCCATTATCATGTTGGATTACCAGGGAGTCCATATAGTTACAGGAAATCTTGTTAACCCATGTTACTCCATTAATTATTTAATCACATATATATATATATAATCATATGGTATATATTTTTTGTCATGTTGGATTTTCATATTGTTAAATCGATGTGAAATCCATGATGTCTTGCGGAACAATGCCCCATTTTGCTGGCGGAAATTTCTGGTCGGTCGCCATGTTGCCGCCTCTCAGGATGGACAGAAATGGATCGAAAGCTTCGAAGCCATGTTGAAAGATGAGTTTCATGGCTGCAAGTTGTATTATTGGTATATAACCCACTATTATGGTGGTTTAATGGGAATAAAAAACCAACAAAAATGCTGATTTTGATGGGATATACCCTATGGTTATGACTAACATAGCCATGGTATAGATGGCCCATCGAAATAGATGGTTTACCGAACTTAAAAATGGTGGATCTTTCCATGGCGAACTGTTAAATAACCAGATGGTAACTTTGGGATCCATTGAACTCAAAAATGCAGAGGTGTTCCCTGGGGGATGCATAGGGTTTTGTAACCATTTGAATGGGGAAAGTGATGATCAACCATCATAAACCATGTGATTTTTGGTTGAACATGGACCCAAGATGTTAGGACGTTCTTGAAGCACCGCCTAAAATGTTGGGTAAACAATGGTCATTGGATGGAAGGGGTCAAACATGCGGTACTAGTGGATCACAAAGTTGGTAATGCTTAGTGTTAGCATGTGTTAGCCACTTCATTTTTCAGGGTCAATCAACGACTTCGACATTTCATAGAATGGTCCATAAATGACCATTAATGACCATTTCTGGACATTTTTCTTTGGTAAATGATCATAAATCACAGAATGGTCCACAAACGAACGGAAAATGGGAAGGTTGACCTTCGAAAATGGAAGATTAACCATCAAACATGGATGGTTTCACCTATTAGACATGCATGGTTAGTTAGCGCCACCCAGTTCGCGACGGTCACTGGAGCTAGGAATGTGGGTAACTATTCCATTAGCCATGACGGATCCATGGTGCTGCGATATATATGGTGTGCCATGGATCCCATCATACCCCATTGATGTTAGCATTAATATACCAGCACCATGGATCCGTCATGGGTGGCCTGGTGAAAAACCGGTCGAATTCTCCAGATCCAATATCCCATCATATCCCCATGGATTATGCCGGTGATATCCCCAGTTCTTTTCCACATGGATTGGTCAAGTATGTCGATATACATGGAACATCTGGGCTTGTTGGTTTCAAAATTTGGACCTGTTTTTGTCCAATGTTTTAGAAGCTGATCTTCACTTTTTTTTGGCCATAGATTGGGTATCCTTCATGTTGAGACTTTGTCGTCACCTTGAAAATCCAGTCACTTTGGCTGAGGTCCAAAGAGACACCTGCGGGGGCGCGTCCCCGGCGGTCTTTGAGATCCACATTGAGTGACGCGGTGGTTTTTTTTCACGGCTGAAAAGACGAGGGCACAAGAACTTGGGAATCATGAAGATGTTCATAACTATATACATAACTATTGAAAATTGCCATTTATAGTTGATTTACCCATCAAAAATTGTGATTTTCCAAAGTTATGTTAGTTTGCCAGAGGTACAACATAATACAACATAAGATAACTACCATGACACTGTGTGACTTCGAAAGTTTTGAATGTCGACTGCCTTGGGACTTTGGTGATTTTGTTGGGTTTCGGACATGACCAACGGCCAGGATTTTGGCAAGCAACTGGGTTTGACATAATGACATAATCACATTCCATAAGGCAATGGTTTCATACAACAGTATTGTGGCTCCATGGATAGCCTAAGTTTGAGCGATGCCAATCTAGATACACAACTTTATGCAGCATATTATGTTTATGTCCCACAATATTGCCAATAACGAATTCAAATCCACAACTGTGATTCGGTATCTTTTGAATGGTGCCTTTTAGTTTTTGTTACGATCATACCCAGATCTCTATGGTTGTTGGATCATCTCCCAACAATATAACATCTGATTGGTGGTTTGGAACATTTGGATTATTTTTCCATATAATTATTGGGAATGTCATCATCCTAACTGACGAACTAACTCCATCATTTTTCAGAGGGGTGGCGAAAAACCACCAACCAGACATGATGTTCCCATGAATTCAAGGTGATGGCGATGCTCCTCACTTCTGGAGCAGCGCAACGGTCGCTGACGCCGTGACGACCCGGGGACGCAACGAAGTCTTGAGGACAGGGCCCTGTCATGGGGTCTGGGAGTGCCGGGGATGGTGGTTTGTAATGGTTGGTAATTGATTAGTACTGTAATGGTTAATCATGGAAACTCATCTATACATGACATGGGATATTTATGGATCATACTCGTATTGGATCATTAGATGATTTTACAATGATATTTACCCTTGGGGGAAAACAAAGAGATTTGGAAAACCCATAGGGAAAGCCATTCGGAAAATGATCTGGCTGTACATTTAGGGTGGCTAAAGTCCACATCTGATGGTAAACGTTAAAGAAACAGGAGGCTACTTGGAAGATCATCCTGAATCGGAATATGGGATGGTCAACTGAAAGGGCACTGAAAAAACGATCATCAGGCTTATGATTTTTTTTCGCCACTTGCCGGGATGATCCTCCAAGTATAAGTATACAAAGCCCGGTCAGATGTTGCTGGATCGGGTAGGATTAGTCCAGTTATAAGATGATTAACATGTTATAACTGGGGTTAGAACCCCTTTTTAGCGGGTGAACCGCCAAGTGACAGCAAACGAATGACTTCAGAATTGTTAGTGGGGGGTATACAACGAAGCCTTCATGGGCATCATGGGACATACGTGGCAGGTACAGACTATTTTTTATTCCGTTGAGCAGAGTCCGCATGGGATATATATAGTCAATGGCATGATTGTGACCATAACATTTTTTGCTCTGACTAAAATTTACGTTACATAATATTAGTGTAGTATACAACCTCCCCAGAAGTCTCCGCAAGCAATAGGGTGACAGATCCAGGATGATCCAGGATCCCAAGGATCCCAAGCTAATCAGCACCCCATGGCTTCAACTGTTTCAAGGCTCCATGATCTCCATGTTTGGATGATCTTATGCTTCAAGAATTCGAGTTCTTGGTGTTTTCTTAAAGCGTTTCTTCTGCAAAAAGGATCACTTCACCACATATCCGACATATCTCCCACTATTTGACGCGAGGAAGATGCACACGCCGCCAGCGAGAAAAGCAGCCTGGCAGAATCCCAATAGGTCAACCTGAGGGATGACTACGTTGAATCCTTTGCTACAAATGGGGATGGATTGTATGCTAAACAGCCATTTCTTTTGGGGCTGTCCAGGCCAATAGATTTGTGGTAGTTCAGCAAAACAAATCTGGGCAGTTTGATACTCTCATCTTGTGCGGAGTATCTATGAGTATCGGAAAACAGCAATCATGAAAACATATATCAAATGTCATAGATATGTGCGGAGTATCTATATAATGAGATATAATGAGTGTCTATGAGTATATTTAGACTACCTGGTTGAAACAGCATCATGGAATCACGGACGAATCCATGATCCGCAGCTACCGACGGGAATGAGTCGGGATGCTCAGGTGGTGTTGCCGAACAAGCAAGAAGTCCTTTTCTGGCTCCTTGGTTGAGTTTGGAGCTGGCGAGCTGGCCAATCAAATCTTCAGAGTTTGGCCAAGATTTTGTACAGAAAGGTTGGGTTTTCTGATGTTACCCTCTGGTAAACTAACATAACTATGGAAATTCACCATTTTCAATGGGGAAATCCACTATAAATAGCCATTTTCAATAGCTATGTTGAATTACCAGAGGGCAACTTAGGGTACCTAAGCTGGGATCCAGTTTTGCAGTTCCACCATCCAGTTCCACGGTGGACATGGGGAAGACATGGGAAGAGCATTTTACTAATTCGAAATCAGCACTTTTTGGAACATAATCCTAAATTCAAATAATTATATATATATTGTTGATAAATCCCTAGTGATGTATTTTTTTTTCATGTGCCCTGTGGTTTATCAACCAACGTTCTAAGAATTATTTGAAAAGTATTCCACAAATGATAAGTACAACAGAGGTGGAAGGGTACAATTTCCAATAGTTGATTGAACCTCGTCTAGGCAAAATCTCCTGGTTGATCATCATTATGTTCCATTGTCTTTTTGTTGTGTTCATTTTCTTGGTGGCATTCCCCATGTTTGAACATATCATATATCATCATAAATCCTGTATTGTTGGCATATATCACCCAACAAATAGCTGGTTGGTTCCCCATATTTTGTCATATCGCCATAGTGTTCCATCAACATGTCCATTCACAAGTTTTGCCACTTCAGTCACTGCTAAGTCCAGTTGAAATCCATGAGCATTCCCTTCGGAAATGTCGCCCTTTTAGTCCCGCAATGTGGCTGGAGATTTCAGCCTTTCAGCCATTTCAGGTTCAACATCGGCCCGGCCAGAGAGAATCGGGACAGGGTCTATGTGACCGAGGCCAATTGTCCTCATCAAGGTCGGGACCAGACGGACCAGCTTGGGAGAGACTCTGGAGCCAAGGTGCCAACAAAAAGACGAAGATTTTCTTAATAAGCAATGTTAGTTATGTTAGTGTTAGTGTATGTTAGTTATGTTATATGGAATATATGGAATATAGTTATGTTATATGTTCTATGTGTGTTTTTCCATGTGTTATATCATGTTATATGGAATAATACGGAATATATCTTTAAGCAATGTTAGTTTATTGCAGAGTAGATTCCAGAAAATCAGATATTATATGAATGATATAATCATGAAATCAGCATCCTTGAATGTGGACATTCGAAAACGTTTCGAGGCGGCAGAAGTCTCTCACATGGCTCAGAAAATAATCCTGAACTCTCCTTAATCCCGATACAGTTATGATGTTATGGTTGTTTACCAATTATAAAAATTTATATCTGGTTATTTCTATGGATTATACAGTGGGTTATATAACTGGGATATATAAATTACAAATGGGATATAAATTTCTAGTTATTTCTCTGGTTATATAAATTATAAATGGGATTGTGAGTGCAAAAATGACTGGTATTTCGGGTCATATCTGTAACTACCAACATGAGATCCCCACGGGTTCCGCGACGCGACCGCGAGCTGCGGAGGTGTGTGCCTTCTGTCAGGCGAGCTGAAGGATATTGAGGACCTGGCAGGCCATCGATCCTAGCGAGCAATGGACACTGGTATTTTTTATATGTGACTCCATATATATATGTAATGAATCTATATCTGTCTATATATATATAATTTAATTATATCTGTAGAAATAGTTTACTTTTGACTATATGGTTGGTTTTTGATTGTTATTATATATTTGTTTGTACCTTCATACCGAACCGTAGATATAGTGTAGAATTATTATGCCTATAGATATACTGTATAATGGGGATTATAATGACTATATAGATATCATATTCATATTTAATCATAGTGACTTGATTACACACTCCAATGAATGGCTATAAACATCTAGTAGTTGGAATTATGAATCTTGACTGCAGATATACTGCACAAGCATTGTAAATATATACACTATGAACCTTCATTATAAGATATAATGTTGATTAAAAAAACTAGATATCGTGTAGATTGAATGTGATTGCATTACAATGAATGACATCCATATTATGTATATACTTATATCGTAGATACATATCGTATACAGGCAATGCGCGGCTCCAAATAGATTGTTTTTTGCACATCTATCATCAGGTGTGTTGACTTCTTTCTTTGTTGTGTGTTTGGAACAAATTAACTAGTTGGAACTACTGAAAGACATTTTGCACATATCAAAAAAAAGTCTTTTTGACTCATGACCAGAAACTATCCAGGAGGTGGTGCCTTTTAGTTATGTTAAACATTCATAAACCATAGTATCTATATATAGATAGATAGATGGATGGATAGATCGATAGATAGATCGATAGATAGATCGATGGATGGATGGATGGATGGATAAATAGAATTAAATAGATAGATGGGTATAATTATCTACCATATCTACTATTCATCTTTACCATAAACCAACACGATACCGGGCACCACCAGGCCCCGCTGCCGCTTCCGCTGGTCGGCGCGGCATGGTGCGCTGCCCGCGGCACAACAAGACCTTTGATCTCGCCAGCGGCGAATCGCTGGGAGCGCTGAACTGTGAGGTCTTACAGACGTGCCTTGAGAGGTGGTGAAACATGGTGAAACCATGGTGAAAGCCAGTAAAATGGCTATAGAATATGGGAATTATGGGATTTCATCAGCAGAAATGATGATTTAGTGGGATTTAAGCAAGAAAAATGTGGGATAGAATGGGATTTGATCAGAAGAAATGGTGATTTAGTGGGATTTCACCTACTTAGATAGGCCGTGGGATTAACTAATTCGGATCTGGGTTCTTATAAACCGGAAACAAAATCCAATTATAATCCATTTGTAAGTAGCTAACTAATAATATCTAATAACTAGATTCAGTTATTTAGTGAATCGGAAGGCGGTTCCAGTCTTGGATGGTGGATTTAACCAACAAAGCGCTTTGAAGGAGGATTTGCTGAGAGGAAATTGGGGAATGATCCCAGTTGCAAGGGGAAATCTGTTGAATTAGCATTTGGTGGAATGTCTAGCCAAAAGATTCAGCATACAGTGCTGGATGTGTTATCCAGCAGTTCTCAGCTCTGGTGAACTCCAAGAACTCCGTCAGCTGCAGTTTTTCTCATCGAGGTTTCCATCTCGATTTCAAGATGGTCGTTTCTATGTCCGCGTGCCCACGGATCAGCTGATTTCTGCACAGGCGGGGGGTGTCCCACCCGGTGGCATGGGATGTAGCCAACAATAATTTACGGGGAACAACCAACATGGGGTGCTCTCCAACAGAAATGGGAGGCTTCAAAATGATTCACCAGAAGAGAGGATTCAGCCGCTACAAAATGAGAACGTCAAAGGATTAGGAATGTAACTGTTGGTTTCAATAGGGGTTCTGCAGAACAATTGGTTTGATGGGAAGCTGGGGAGATGGGGAAAGATTTGGCACATCCAAAGGTCACGACTTGAAGAACTACGAACGGTAGGTGATGGTAGATGGTTTGCCAAATTGCTCCATCTATTCTTGCCAAACACGGAATTCTACAGCAGGTTGATTCTGAAGGATACTCCCATTCACAGGTTTTATTCTCTCACTATGAATGATTGAAAATCTTATGCACGAAAGATCATTGGCTTCCATTGCTGTTGCCGGCAGCCCGACAAGAGCATGTCCCCTCAACCAGGGATGCAGCACACTGTAAAGTTGGGGTGACCTTTGACAGAAGGAACTAGGTACCAGCAGTAACAACACTTTTAGTCCAGAGATAGACAAGTTTGCCTCATGTTTCCTCTCCATCCTCACAACTTCATCAGACATCATCAGACATCATCAGACCCAAGCCTCTAGCAGCGTTTCAAAGGAGCAGGAAACCGACAGTACAGATGTCGAGATGAAGGATGCCACGATGGAACCCGTTGCTTGGTCCCTGAAAGAAGCAGCGATGATGTTTGACTAATATGGTGATATATGGGGATACATTGGGATGTATGGGTTTATTCTTATTTATTGAGATATATCAGGGTAGTAATACGGTATTGAAGATCAAATGGATTCAAGTTAGGGTAATTCTTGAGGTTAAGCATGAACCAACAGATATTTCTGGGATTTGATATGACATGAACCAGCAGAATTGGGAGATTGTTACAACGCTGAAACACTTGGTTTCCTGTTTCCTGTTCCCTCAAACCATCTCAAGGGCGATGCTGCGATGCCATGTTCACATGCGGCACAGAAGGGGATACTTGGGGTCAAGGTTCAGACGGGATATGTTTGGTCTTGTGAGCTACGTGTACTTTGATTTATCGTGGTTGTTAGTTGAATTCCAGTTTCGAGAGCAGAGAATTGTCCACATGCAGCTGGTTTCAGCTTCCATTCAATCAACCTACCACAGGGAGCACAAAGTACGGCGTACGCCACGACTGGGTTCAGCCAACTGTGTGGCCCCTTTGCCTTTCCCACTCCTTCTACAGCTGATCTTCTTTGCAACATCAAAATATAGCCACTGTAGTGTCGGCAACCCAATGCCATAACTGGTTGATGGTTTGGAACATGTTATATGTTTCCATATATTGGGAATGTCATCATCCCATTTGACGAAGTCATATTTTTCAGAGGGGTAGGTATACCAACCACCAACCAGCCACAAAATTGACTGTGGGGATGGTTGGAATCCCACCAAAAACCCACCAAAAATGATGAAATCTTGAGGTTACAGCATCCATTTCAGCCACGATTCAAAAAAGAACTCCCTCCAGTGGAAAGTGTTGGAAGACACTGGGTGCATAGCCTCCAGTGTCCTCATTGCACTGGGAAATTCCCGACGTAGCCATGGAGGTTTCGTTCGCTCGCTTGGGATTTTATCCACGAAAAAATGGTAGTATTTTCCAGGCATGGCCATCTTTGCCAGAGGATATATCCCAAGAGGTGCCAGAGGATGTCTCCCAAAAAAAAAAATACAGAATTTTCACATCATGAAGCCAATTTGCTTGATGAAGTGTCACTAGAATTATATCACCTTTCTCCAAACGAAGCAGTAAACCAAGATAGGTACTGGAAAACCAATGGTTTCTTACTACAAATGGTTGGTTTTCCATATTGTCATGTCAGTTTACTGGAGGGTAAATTGTCCAATTCCTAACATAAGTGGAGATCATTAAAAGGAAAGCACATCATGATCGGAAATTGTATAAATCATCATTGCATTGCAAATTGTTCAAGTGATTATGATGGTGGACTACGGTCGATTGTTGTTATAAATGAGAGCCTGCAGTAGCCTACGCATTTTAAGAAATAAAGAGCCAATATGAAAATGTTAGTTTATCTCATTGCTAACCATTGTCAACCATCAGCAAAAACAAGTATTAGTCATTTTTCAGCTAACCTGTTTTTTGTTCTCATCGAAAACGGCCGTGTTGTGTACAGCTGGATCCTTGGAACGCGCGTACTTGGAACATTTTGGAACCATTATATATAGTCATAGTTTTTGCAACCACAACAGCTACGACATTACCAGCTACTGATGTATCAGCCATTGTAGTTATAGCTGGTAATAGTCAGCTACTGATGTAAAAAACAAAGGCGCCCCAGTCGTTGTGCTGTTGGTTCATGGGATGGTCAATGTTGATTAACAAATCATATCATCACTATTCTATTGAATTATCAATAACTATAATGACTATAACCACTATAACTACTACGTATAAGTACTATAACTACATATAACTACTATAACTATCTATAACTACTATCACCACTATAACATACTATAACAATATAACTATTGTATCATCACTCTCCATAGTTCCATGAATTTCCCAGCCACAACGTGCCAAAAGGAGCTGAAACGGCCCCGCTTCGATCAGCTGCCCACGCCGACACGCAAACATGGGCGAAGCTTGTGTCGCCATACGACCCTGGGATGACATGGTGAAAACTGCTAGTTCTATGGGGGACAAGCCGGGGGAAACACTGATGGTTTTTATGGTTTTGAATGGCGGAAAGATTGGGGAATGATGGTTGAAAATATTCTGGTGATTTTTGTGGAACATGACATTATTTTCTAGGGAATGTTATTGCAGTTAGGGAATTTAAGCAGCAGTTCATCATTTTGTAGATTGTACTAGTAGGGAAATTTTAGCAGCATTTCATCATTTTGTAGGCAATTTTAACCGCATTTCATCATTTTATAGCATTAGAGATTTTGAACTAGGATTTTTCAAGTTCGGATAGAAGCCTTAAACATGGGGCTAAAAATAGTTGATTTCTGATGGAGCTGTGGAGTGAAATTCACGCTACTCCCATACGTGATGGATATGGGATATAATTATATAGGATCATATGAATCGAAATTCGATGTCTATCATGATAGACAATCATTGATTATGTAAGAAAATTATATGTACTATCTTCGGGTAAAAGGAACAAAATCTGATCAAGTTGTCTCAAGCTTTGCAGAGTGACAGAAAGTTGAGATCAAGGCGCCCCAGGATCGGAAAGCAGCCCTAAAGTTGGGCCTAATTAATCTATCCTTATGAATCCAATCCACTTTTTCTTTAATCTTTGAATCAATGGCCATTTCAGGAACCTAAATTGGAGGTACCTATCATATATAAGGCTTATATAAGGCCTATGTAAGGGAATATCCCCACAAAATACCACGGATACCACGGATAGTCCATCCAAATTTTCCAAATTGTCTGAGAACAACGTCTTGGTTGAACCAAGGCTTGGATTCAAAACAATGGTATTTTCAAGTGTAGCCCATCACAACCATCAAAAGGATTGGGTTCACAGGGCACAATTCATCAGTTGCCAGTTTTACGTCCACATGATTCCAGGCATCCAAGCTATGCATAGCTATGCCAGATTTGCTGCAAAGCTTTGCGGGAAAATTCCACGAAGCTAAAGGATGCTAAAGGCTCATGCATAGCAGGTATTTTTGAGCCCCGTTGATCGGTAACAGTCATAGCATTCAACGCCTGGATTGATGTGCCGATCGGCAGATCTTCACTTGCTCTCTGACTCTTCATGCTATAAATTGCCATATTATAAATCACCATAGCTATATCAATAATGGTAATATACTTATATTAATCTATACCATATATAGTTAAATCACCTATAGTTTCTGTCAACTTGAGACGATCTTCAAAGGTCACGTGCTATTTGAATCCTCCATGGTCCATTGGCAGATAACAATGGGACGATGTGACACGTATGGCGTGGCTTTGCAAGGGCCACATTTTAGTGTCACATGTGAAAAACCTATGTTAGTGGCTTAGTGATCTTAGTGGTTTCGTGTACCTGAGCTTGTTGGTTCTTTGCGCTCAGCAAGTGATGAGTACTTGATTTCAAAGAAGCGCGTCCTGCCGTGACAATTCATCACGATTTTGATGGCATTCGTTGAATTTTCCAGGAGGTGTGAGTGGCAGCACAAATGTGCCTGCATGGTGGATATCTTGTAGATCCTGTTGCTGATAGAATGGACGGTTTACATGATCAACATTGATCAACTAAAACTTTGCAATCAGCAAGGTCGCAAGGTCCTAGCCCCATGAAATCCTTGTTGATGTTGATGTGCAGCTGAATCCGCCCACACCGCTTTGGCGGTGAAGGCGTGCTTATTGGGGGGCAAAACAGCAACACCAAAAGCTCAATGACATTTGTTAATATAGCAGTCGCTATATCAGCTTTAGCTGGGGGGGGGGGCAAAAACGGTTTCGCCCCGAGACCA
>Ga0126342_10003888_pt1 | contig 25076 bp, 23 predicted proteins | sample Cyp1metagenome_FD_92528 | JGI IMG/M metagenome (GOLD analysis project Ga0126342, IMG submission 92528) | Coral microbial communities from Lord Howe Island, Old Settlement Bay, Australia - Cyphastrea 1 metagenome | ecosystem: Host-associated > Invertebrates > Cnidaria > Coral ...
ACAAGTATATATATATTACAAGTATATATATATATTACAAGTATGTATATATATATTACAAGTATATATATATATTACAAGTATATATATATATATTACAAGTATATATATATATTACAAGTATATATATATATATATATATTACAAGTATGTATATATATTACAAGTATATATATATATATTACAAGTATATATATATATATCAAGTATATATATATATATACACATTATTATCGAACCTATCTCCTATCATAGCTTTGACATATTCCGCACTCTGGGTATGGCGCCAGCACTGCTGGCTCTGGATGCGCAAAGCTCCTGGCTGTGGCGTGGCAGTGTGACAATTTTGGTGATAACCATATAGATAACTATAAGTCAAGATAACTATAGATACTTATACATAGCCATAGATAAATAAGAACTTTGCACTTGGAGTTTTCGCCCGAAGCTCCTTGAAGAGAGGGAAGAGTCCATCTGTGCGAAGCAAAAGATGGACAAAAAAGAGTCCATACCTCAAGGATGTTGACCAATGTTGACCAATGTTGACCAATGGATCTAATGGCAATGGAAAATGCCCTGAAAACGGCAATGGGAAACCAGGGGTTTTCAAACAATGTGTTCCATCTATGGCGTTCTATGCTCTTCTCAACAACCAGTGTGTTTTGAATCCCAAGTTTGGTCAAGGTCACAAATGTGGTGTTTGATGCTTTTCTCATCAGCCAGTTTGTCATGTATTTCTTCCAAAGGATTCAAAAGGAAGCATGAGACGACAAATGGATAGACCCAGCAAGTTGCTTATGTCCAGTCATAAACTCATTTATATAACTAAATTTAACCATTCATTTCCGGGTGATTTATAGAGAGATGAATTTCAGGTAGCTGAACACAGCATCTGAGAGCCACACATGCCACGCCTGGTCCAAAGGTCGGTCTAAATTGGATACTTGAGGCTTTCATCTCAGGGTGACTTGGAGATCCTGGGAAACCCACAGATATCCCATGTTTCATCATTTTTGGTCAGATTTTGAGAAAATCACATCACATCAGTCACCATGAAATTCTGGGTGAGTCGTAGATCATCAGTCACCATTTTTCTGGGTGATTTTTTTGAGGTGAAAAAAAATGGTGAAATCCTATCAGCAGCATGAAATCCCCATGAAATCCCGATGCCTAGGGCTGGAAGGATGAAATCTGGTCGTGCAGAGTTCCGCACCAACGAGGAGGATCCCAGGTTCGCGATACCTTGGAAAACAGGGATCCGGTGACCCAGCAGCTCCTAAGAAAACACACATCTCCCAAACATGTCGAAAAAAAATTATACATAACTAGTTGATTTAAAACACATGATTAATTAAAGACATACTACAATCATATACAATCAAAAACACATACATCATATATATATAATATTATATATATATTATATATATATATATATATTATATTATATATAAATATATCATATATAGATACCATAAATATTTGATGCCATTCATCTATGATGATCTGCCAAGACACCGACCACCGGGAACTTGCAGAACTGCGCCTCCGTAACCACCGACAACATGGAACCACAGGTCACGGGTGCAAAGGCGAATGAGGTGAAACCCAGGTGAGCGAAGCCACGTAACCTGGGATCACTGGGACTGGGATCATTGGATCATTGGGCTGGGAAAAAATGCTGGTTTCATAGGGTGGTCTAATAGGGTGGTTTCATGCTGGTTTCATAGGGTGGTTTCATGGTGATTTTTTCATGATTTTTTGGTGATTTCATGGTGATTGAATATGATGGATCAATGATGGATGGACGAGACATCCCATTTTGCTGGGTGTTTTTCCATCATTGGGATGGATGATGGATTGTGACGAAATCAAAAAATGCAGAAGTGACAAATGACCACTGGATGATGAATCGACAAAGAGTTGTAGCAAAAGTCCAGCAATATGTCTTGACAAGTCAGTACAGTACATATCACAATTGATCACTTGATGGGTGAAACATTAAAACATCCATAAGTCCGAACATCAAAATATCTGGTAGTTATGGATGTTCATCCCCCTAAAAATCGTAGCTATTGACCCATCCCCACATCTGTCACCACCAAGGGACAGCAGGCTGGAGGCATAATGAACGAAGTCAAGAGCCAACATGAGAGGCTCTGAGCGAGCGAGACTCCTGCGATTCGTTGGAACTTTCAGAGGTTCGTAAGCGGGTTGTCTTAATTTAAAATTGGAGCAAATTGGATAAATTGGGAACTACTCGAAAAGTGATTTGGTTGGTTATCATATTCCCCATTGGAACAGCTATTTTGGGGTATTTATGGACAAATCCTTCTGCTCAACATCCCGGGTAGGGATGGAAATGAAATGCAGTATATGAAATCACGTTGGCAAATAGGATTTCTATCTGAAAGGTATCTGGAGAATCGTATTAGTCTGGGCAATGTCTTTCATTCGCCGCAAAAACCTTCAATTCGCCCTGTTGCACAATCATCTTCAATCTTGACATCACACTTCAATCTGGATCTGGATATGTAGATGTTCATCATTATTCCCATGAGTCTCCCAATCCATTTGTTGTGATCTGATCCCAATCCATCCAATCCATTTCTTATCCATCAAATCATCCAAGGATGAGGAAAGTAAAGCTGAGCCAGGATGATTCTAGCGATTCTAACTCCAATTTATGCATCATGTTTATCTAGTTTTATATATGTATACTTCAACATCTGGGGTATTTCCAGTTCTCATCCATTCTTCTTTCGGATTTTCCATTTCGGGATCATGGAAACCCCCCAATCATTAATCCTCTCCTGAGCAACACCAAAAAGCCGAGGCAGGACTGTTGGATCACCGAAAAGGCGCTTCCCACCATGAAGAAGCCGCTGACGAATGGGCAGAAGTCGGGCCGTATGAGGCTGCGCACCTGGGATGATGATTTTGTGGCGGGTCGAAATGTCGAAAGCCAGGTTTTTTATGAAAAACCATGGGAAAAAACAATGGAAAAAACAAGAAGATGAAGTTGCAAAAACAGTTTCTTAGCATAACTATGGAATATGGAATGGAATGCAGGACCTGACATCAAAGTTTTGATAGCTGGAAAAGTCAGAGTTCAAAAGGGTCCTGTCCACCCACATCACAAGGATTCGAACTCTTGCTATGCCACATTTGTTCTGCCATGTTATCAAGGTCCTCAGGCAACCAATTCTTTCTGGTCTTGGCATAGATCTTTTGAGACTCTGTCAATATCTATTAATTACATCTAGCATCATTTAACTGCTTTCAACTGTTCATTCATAGCCAGTCCCGGCTCACTCTGAGGAGGGCACCAACAAAAACAGGTCCGTGTGGATAAAGTCAAAGACCAAGACAGCAGAACCCATCCGTCCAAAAGATTGCAGCGAAATCAAAAAGTCGATAGTGGAACATTCAAGGACCGACAGGGCAGGGCCAAGATGTGCAAAAGACCGCATGGAGGGCAATGATCCCACTGTTGCAGCTGCAAAGAGAGATGTCAAGGATTCAAATTTGGCCCAACCAGCTGCCAATGTCACCAAGCCCAAGCAAGCGGATGTTTGTACAAATATTGAAGATTCGACATGCGCATGGTTTAGCACCGACAGTGGAAAGTCCAAGTGTGCAAAGCTGTGAAGCAACAAGGAAAAGTCCAAGTTAGAAATTCCCACTACAGAGACCTTTCCACCATAACAAGCTCCAAAGACGCTCAGCGAGGTGATACTCACCGCCCCGGCTGACAAGGTCAATCCAGCCTTAGCTGCGTTGACGACGAAAATCAAGAGATCGAGTCACACAAAGCCTTGAAGAAACATCAAAAATCCGGTGTGCACAAAATCGAAGACTGGCATTGCAAAGTCCATGTGAACGAGGCTGTGAATCAGCACCACAGAGCCTAGATGTGCTTGCTCAAGGATGGATAAATATCCACTGATCCGAGCAAATGTTTGAAGCAAAGGTGCAAAGCCTGGAGTAGCAGAATTCACGACGGATGATGCTCCACCAGTGCGAGCGCTCTCGACCGTAGAAATCAGAAAGCCCATCTTGCAGGAGCTTCGCGGCAGCAAGGTGCTGCCAAGGTGCAAGAAATCCAGCACTGGCATAGCAAAGTCAGAACACGCAGGACTTCTCAGCAGAACAAATGGCGCGAGATGTGCAAAGTCCAGGACAAACGGCGCAAAGTTTAATCGGGCCGTACTTCGCACAAAAACCAGCAAGTCCAGATGCGCTGTGTCAAATGCAAAGATGCAAGATCCCATTCTTGCCAAGCCCAATGCAGAGACAGAGAAATCTAGATGACCTAGTGATCGCAGTGACAGAAGCAAGTCGACGTGTCCGAGATCAAGCACCAACATCACAGGTCCTAAGCATGCAAAGCTATGCACAGGAAGCAGAAAGCCAAGATGTCCGAGTTGAAGCACAAACGCCACAGGACCTGGCTGTCCAAATGATCTCACGGACGCGGAACTTTCCAGGATAGCCAGGCTGACTGCTGAAATTGAAGGCCCTATTCCACAGCTGCCGAAAATTGAGAGTCCAAAACCAGGTCGTGCGGATTGTCTGATCGGCAAAGCCAAGCCCAAATGCAAAAAGTCCAGGACAGGAACCAGGGAGCCAAACCAGCCGGAGCTTTGGACAAGCATTGATGGTTCCAGATGGGCTGCTTCCAACACAAACAAGGCAAAATCAAGTCACGAAAGGCTATGCAAAGACAGTGAAAGTTCAATTTGCGCATCACAGAAGACCAAGAGCGGAGGCCCAACTCTCAACTGGCTGAGGACCAAGAGAGGGGAGCTGATTTGAATGAGTTGCCTCAACGGAAATGGAAAACCAGCAGTAGCAACATCCACCACCAAAATTGCAAGACCCAGCCTGGCAGAGGATCTCAACAGCAACGGGAAACCAATATGTCCAAAGCCCAACAGGGGAATTGCCAAGTTCAGGCGGCTAAAGGAGCGCAGAAGCAACGCAAAGCCGAAATGAGCAGCATCGAAAATGGGCATGAAAAAGTCAAAACAGGAGATGCCGAGAACTAACGACAAAGATCCCAGGTGAGCGAAATTCCGCACTGGCGCTGGCAAATCAGCATGTGCAAATTGCAAGACGAAGAGTGAGAAGCCCAGTTGTGCGAAACTCCTCAAGAAAAGACTTAAGTCTAGTCCAGCAGTACAGAGGACAGAGGTTGTTGCGCCCACTTCCATGTTGCTCAAGGCCGAAGGCATTGGGCCCATTTTCACCTTATCAATGGTTGGCAACAAACTGTTTGATCAGGCCATACCGGGGGTCGACACCGCCAGGTCAATGCGTGCGAAACTGCGCATAGAGAAGGAGGAACCAATCATGGCAAAGTCCAATACAAACAGAGCGAAATCAAGGTGTACAAAGGATCGCACCAACAAAGAAGAACCCAGGTGCATTGTTTCTGTAACACTGAGAACTTGGGTTTTCTCGAACTTGATGGCATTGAATACCAACAAGAAGGAGCCTGGACAAACAAGGCCTCTGATCAACATGGAAGGTCCAGCATGCATAAAGTCAGCGATAGATACAACGAAGTCTGAATGAGCGGAACTGTGCAGCGGAAGCATCAAATCAACGTTCGCATACTCAAACAATGGCAGAAAAAAGCCTGACCTGCATACCCGAGGGACTAGTAGCGGCAAGCCCGAATAAGTCAACGAGTGTAGCAACAAGGGAAAGTCGAGATGCAACTGGAGGAACACTGGCACAACTGGTCCCAGACAAGCAAAGCTTTGAAGTGACGGCAATGAGTCCAGTGCCGCACCACCAAAGATCAACAGGAAAAATGCAGGTCGTGACATCCCCACGGTCAAGACAGAAGAACCTAGGTATTTGGAATGTCTTATAGATGACAAGGAGTCAAGACTACTGAAGCCCAACACGGGAGGCAAGAATTCGAGATGTGCCATCGACCTTGCTGATGCAGCAGGGCCTAGGTTTACAAAACTGAAGACCAACAGAAGGTTACCCATTTCCACAAAATTATCGGCTGACATGGTGAAACCGGGCTGCACACTATCCATCACAAATACTGTGGACGACAATCGCACCATGCCAAGAATTGAAACTGCGGAGCCAGATCATGCCAGGCTATGTGATGGAAGGGGCGAGTCCACATGAATAAAGCTCAAAGCAGACAGTGCCAAACCCATGCGAGCAAAGCTGTGCAAAAACACTGGGAAGTCTATGTTAGCTTCTCCAAACAGAGGCACTGGAAATCCTGGGCAGGCCAATCCACAAATCAAAAGAGCGAAACCAAGACAGACGTGACTTTGCAAGGACGTGAAGAAGCCTGGATGATTGGCATCATAGGTGGAGAGTGAAAAGCCAGGACAAGCAAAGGATCTGGGAGGTGTCATGAAACCCAAGTGCAAAGGGTCAAGCACCGACGTAGCAAATCCGGAACATACCATACTTTGTGCAAACAAAAACAAACCCAAATGGGCAGACTCTAAGACGAAGACTCCTGATGCCATTCGCAAAAGTCCAACGAGTGAAAGGATCAGGTCAAGATGTGCTGGGCTTCTCAAGGGTAGGCTTGATTCCACGTGGCTGCTGTCTGGAACAGAAAAGAAAAATCCCAATTGTGCAAAGGTTCTCAGAAGGGGAGCCAAATCTGGGTGCAAAAAATCGAAGACAAATGAAGAAAGGTCGACTCGCGCACAGCCCAGGACAGGCACAGCAGAGCCTGTTCTGGCGAATTGTTGTGGCAACAAGAACGAGCCAGTGGAGCTAGGCTCAAACACAAACAAAAGTGATCCCAATCATGCGAGGCTACGAGGCAGCATCAAAGGGCCAAGATGAGACAAGCCCAACACGCTCACTGCGAATCCAATGCACGAGAAGCTGTGCAACAACAACGGCGAGTCGAAGTGCACAGCATCAAATATAGACAAGGAGAGACCGAGCCTAGAGACGCCAGAGGCAAACACAGAGCTTTCAGGTTGAGCGAAATTGTGTGGGAACAGCAATGGCCCGACATGAACAAAGCACAATGCCGGCACTGAAAAGTCAAGTTAAGCAGGACTATGGGGTGAAGAAAAAGAGTCAATGGATGCAAACTCCAGCAGCAACATGGCCAAACCCAGACGAGCTGGGGAGCGCACCGACACGGAGGGATCGATGTGTGCTGCGTCAAACACTAAAATTGTCAAGGCCAGTCGCGAAACTCCCAGCACAAACACAGCACTTCCAAGTCATCCGAAACTGTGTGAAAAAAGCGATGGTTCTACGGCACCAAAGTTGAAGATCAGCAGAACTGATCCCAGTTGTGCAGGAGACCGAAGCAGCGGCAAAGGCTCAAAATGGGCATTGCCAGACGCTGAAAGTGACGGGTCCATTCGAGCGCATCCAGAGACTGAGGCAGCAAAGCCAGGTCGTGCCAAACTGTGCAAGGACATCAAACTGTCCAATTGATTTGCATCGAATGCCAAAAGAGAGGAGCCCAAACACGCGAATGACCTCAAGAACATCGAACTGTCGACGGATGCAAATTCAAGAATCAACAACACAAAAGCCAATCGAACACAGCTGTGGATCGACAGTGTTAATCCAAGGGTAGCACAATCGAAGACTGGCGCCAAAGAGTTCAATCAGCTAAGTCCACAGGTTGAAGCCGTTAGGCCCAGTTAAGCCAAGCTTTGGAGAGACAAAAGGAAGCCCAGGTTTGCAAAGAATAATATTAACACAAGAAAACCTGATCTGGCAAAGCTTTGTACCAACAGCAAAAGGCCCATAAGTGCAAGATCTGACGCTGGCGGCAATGAAGCGATGCATGTGACTCCAAGAACCAGCAGCGTGGATCCAAGGATGTGGGAGCTCTTGATAGGCACCAAAGAGCCATGTCCAAGATTTCCCCGTGGCGACAAGCAAAAGTCGGGGCGCATAAAACTCCGGAGCAAGATCGAGAAGTCAGCAAGCAAGCAGTCCAATGCTGACGTTGAAGGTCCCAATTGAGCAAGGCTTCTCAAAAAGAGCGCTGGACCAAGGTGCAAAAAGTCAAAGGCAAAGGGCGATGAGGCGCAGCGCACCATGCCAAAAACGGACACAGAGCTTTCCAGACATGCCACATTCCTCAACAAAGACAAGGATCCCAAGCTGCTGAAGCTTGGCGCAAACAAAGACGGATCAAGATGTGCAAAAGACCTCAAGAACAGTACTGAGTCCAAGAAGGCACCATCAAACGCAAACAAGAAGCTGCCCATACGGGTCATGCTACCAACAAAGAGTGGTGGTTCAAGTCGGGCAGGTGACCGCAGTAATGATGGGCTACCAAGGTGGGTGCAGTCATAAGCAGAAGGCATAAGTCCAACTTATCCGGAGCTATGCAGCAACATTGAAAAGCCCAAATGAGCAAACTCTGAGATCAACGGCACGGAACCTAGCTGAGCCAAGCTCCTTAGCAACGACGACAAGTCTAAATGGGCTCCATCAAAGATTGAAGGCAAAGAGCCTGATCTGCAAATGCCCACAATTGAAGGCATTGGATCAGCTCGCACCATGCTTTGTGGAAGCATAGGCGAACCTGTTTCAGCGGCTTCCAGAATCAGCAAAGCAGAATCAGGTTGGGCAAGAGATCGAATAGAAGGAGGAAATCCTGAACTCGATGCTTCGAGGGCAAACATCACACTGTCCAATTGCGCAAAACTGTGCAAGAATGAGGACAAAGCCGCGTGCGACGCATCAAACGCTGGAACCGCCGAAGCCACTCTGGAAAGTCCACATACGAACAGGACGCTTCCAAGTCGAGCAAGCGATTGCAGGAACATCAAACTACCCACGGTCACATAATCAGAAACCAACAGCACAAAGCCCAATCTGGCAAGACTTCGTACTGGCAAGGAGAAGCCAAGGCGGAAGCTGGCTGTGACAGAGGAGGTATCGTCAAGACGGAAGACTTGACTACTGGATACCGTGAAGCCTGGGCATAGGAAGCTTCGGATCAACAGAATGCTGTCGATGTGGACAAAATCAGAGGCCGAAAGTACCAGACCTGACCTCGCAGAGCTGCGGACCAACACCGGAAGACCAAGGTGCGAAAATTCCAACACAAACGTGACAAAACCAAGACATGCAGGGCTTTGCGACAAAATCAAGAGGTCTGGATGTAAAAAGTCTAAGGCAGATGAGGAGAATTCTATTTTGCCGCAGCCTAGCACGCTCAAAGTGAAACCAAAGCGCGCGAAGCATCTGAGAGGCACGGTCAAGTCCGTCGATGCGAAGTCAAGCACCAAAAGAACGCTTTCAAGACAGCTGAGGCTCTTCAAAGGCATCAAAAAGGCAACGGTTCCTGTATCAAAAAGTAACAACAATGAGCCGAGCCAAGAAACACCCAGCACAAAAAGAACGCTACCAGATTGAGCAAAGGAATGCAGTAGCATCAGCGAACCAAGGTGTTCAGCCATCAAGGCCAACAGGCTTGGGTCCAGACGTGCAAATGATCTCAGGAAAAGTGACAGATCTGCATGGGCAAATTCCAGGAGAAACGGGGCCAAATCAAGTCACGCCAGACTTCGCACCAGAACTGGTAAACCCATCAAGCCGCTGTCAAAAATCAATGCTGTAAGTCCAAGACATACCATTCCAAAGGCTGAGGCTGGTGAACCCAATCGGCCCATTGACTTCAGAGACGGGGACAATTCGACCTGTGCATGGTCCAAGGTTGGCAAAGTCAAGCCGGGTTGCGAAAGGCTGCGAGGCAAAAGGGATGAACTCATAACACCTGCATCAAAGACGAAAAGGGAAAAATCGGGCTTGGCCATGCTAAATACAGAAACCAACGAATCTGCCCATGCCAAGCTTCGGAGTAGAGGAGAAAGCCCTAGATGCGAGACTTCCAGAATTGGCGGAGCCAGATCGAATTGCGCAGAAGACCGGGCCGACGGGGAGGGTTCTGCATGGCCGGATTCAAGCGCTGGCACTGCAAGTCCCATGTGCCCAAGGGAACGTACTAACACCACGGAACCCATTGTGCAACTGTCAAACACAAATGAAAAGCTTCCGAAGCTGAGTTTGGATATGAGAAGCAGCAATAAACCAGGCTGTCCAAAGCTTTGCGAGGAAATCAAAGATCCCAAGCCCCCATGATCAAGCACCAACAGAAGCAGATCTGGTCTTGCGAGCGATTGCAGCAGCATAGTTGACTCCAGATGTAGAAAATCAAACACGAACAGAATCAAACCAAATCAATTCACGCCAAGCGTTGAAGGCACATCTTCGGTGCAAGCTATTTGTCTTACAAACGGAAATGGGTCAATAAAAGCGAGGTCCGAAATAAAGACCGTAGATTCAGAGTATGCAGAGCTTCGAAGCGAGACCGTTGATCCGACACTCAAACAGTCCAAGGCTGACACAGAGGGGTCAGGTTGAGAAGAGCTCCGCAGGGGAAGTGTTGATTCTGAATGAGAACAATCAAACACGAATGCTGGTGAATCTGGTCGACATGGTCCCAGGATCGACGAGAAACTCTCAAGGCATCCGAAGCTTCGCATAAACATCGGGCTTCCCAAGGAATTTGCATCAAGCACGGACAGAGAAAAGCCTGGATGTGCAAAGGAATGGAGTGACAGTGTAGAGCTAAGAGCACTCGCATCAAAGGTAAAGACGGAAGAATCGATGCAACTTGAGCCCAGCACTGGAACCACAAAGTCAACTTGTGCAGAGCTTCGAAGAAACAGCAACAACCCCAAAGCAGCGTTGCAAGAGGCTGGTGACAAAAAATATGGTTGAGCAAACGACCGAACAGGTAGGCAAGAGCCGAGATGGACTGCCTCCAACACAGAGACTCCAGAGTTGAGATGCGCAAAACTTTGCAAAGAAAGCAGAAGCTCTGGATGTGCGGCGTCCAAGATCAAAAGAAAGAAGTCGAAACGGCCCACTCCGCAAACAGACAGTCCTGAATCGAGACACGCAAAGCTTTGCAGCAAGGGTGACGAACCACAATCTGCAGACCTTAGCGCTGGCAAGGCGGGACCTGATTGTGCAGAGCTCTTCAGTGGAACTGACAATCCCAAATGAGCAAATTCCACGACAGGCAGAACTGGATCTGGACAGGCAAAACTTTGCAAAGGTGGCGACAAGTCTATGGCAACTGCATCAAAAAGAAAGATGCAGAAGTCTGCACAAGTCATTCCGAGAACCAGCAGTGTCAAGCCAAGACGACCCAAACTTCTCAAGAAAATTGAACTTTCTACACTTGAATGATCCGACACTGATGGAGGCAAACCCAAACATGCAGAGCTTTGCAGGGGAAGCAAAGAGGCCATGAGTGCGACGTCAAAGACCAACACCAGTAGGTCAGACCACGCTATGCCGAAAACTAAAAGTGCAAAGCCCACATGTCCAGAGCTGTGCAGCAATGGTGAGAAGCCACAGTGACCCACGTCAGACACAAACAAAGGCAAGCCAAGTTGCGCAAAACTTTGGAGAAACATGAGAAAACCAAGATAGTAGCTATCGACAAGCAACAAAGCCAGACCTGTGCGAACAAAGCTTCTGACCAAAGGGATCGATTCCAAAGTTGCAGCATCAAAGGCAAACACTACGAAGCCCGGTCTGGACAAACTGAGTGCTGACAGTAGGAATTCAAATCATGCAAAACTTCTCAAAAGCACCGAAAATCCAACATGTGCAAAGCACAAGGCCAACAGAGATAAACCAAGACATGCAAAACTTCGAATCAACGGCAGAGAGTCCAAATGTGTCTTTCCAATGGCGGATAACGTGCTCACCGATTCGACCCCTGATTCTCCAAACAAAAACAGCATCGATTCAAGGCAGACAGGACCTTGAGGTGGAAGCAAACTGTCTGAGTGTGCGAAGTCCGTCGCCAAAGGCAACAGGCCCAATTGAGAAAAGCTACGCAAAGATGGCGCAGGTTCTGGGTGCAGAGAGTCAAACACTGACAGAAACAAGCCCAAGCATGCCACACGACAGACTGAAGGTACGAGATCTGCACAAGCGAGGTTTTGCAAAGGCATTCCAAATCCAAGATTCGTATGGTCTGATACTGGAGGAGGAAGGCCGAGGCACGAGAGTGATTGTAGTGACAGGAAGAAATCGAGAGTTGTAAATTCCACTGGAAGCGGTGAAAAACCCGAGCACACATTGCTTTGAGTTGGTGCCAACAAACCAAGGTGTGTAAATTCCAACAAAGACAGTGCTGGGGCAAGTTGGGCCAGGCTTCGGGCCGGAATAAATGATCCCAATGCCGCAGCATCGAACACCAGTAGCATGGATGCCAGACACGCAAGTCCAACCACCAACAGAAGAAGACCCGGTTGTGCGAAGCTTCGGAGCGACATAAGGAAGTCTAAGTTATTGAATTGGAGAACCAAGGGAGCAAAACCAAGGCAACTGAAGCTTCGTGCCAACAACATCGAGTCCATAGCTGCAAAGTCAAAGATTGACATTGCGACATCCATACAAGCAGCACCAAGTAGCAGCGCCATAAATCCTACTCAACCCATGCTCCTGGGCAAAGGAATCAGCTCAATGTGCACAAAGTCTAAGACTGGCACAAGCAGCTCAGGTTGGGCAAAGCTTCTGACGGATATCAAAGATTCTAAATGCGCAGCATCAAAGATCAATGATGAGGATCCCATGCGGCACACTCCTGGTGCTGAAACAGCCAAGTCCATTCTTGCGGGACTTTGAGGAAGCAATGAAGAGCCAAGATGATTCACAAAAAGTACCGGAAGCAAGGAGCCTGACCTTGCAAAGGATCTGACCGGCAACAAAGAATCGAGGGAAGAACATTCCAAAGCCAAAATAACAAAACCCAGATGTGCAGAACTGTGCAAGGGTAGGAAGAAGTCAAGATGCAAAAGATCGAGTACAGACAGGGTAAAGTCACCGCAGCCTAGCCCCATAATCAAAATCAGCAAGTCCAAGTGGCTATAGCTTCGCAAGGGCACCAAAGGCTCTGGAGAACTGAAGCTCGAGATAGGTATCACAGGTTCCGTTCGTGTAGGGCTTTGCACAGACAAGCTCGAGCCTAAGAAGCCAAGGTCCAAAAGTGGCACTAGCGGTTCACAACATGTCACGCCAGGAACAAGCGAAATGGAGCCGGGCCATGTGAATTCCCTCAATGAAAGCAAAGAGCCAATCTCTGCATACCTGGGGACTGATAGGACGAATTCGAGCCGAGCAGAGCTGCGCAAAAACGAAAATGACCCAATGGTTGCAGCCTCCAATGCCAAGGCCGCTGAGTCTGAATGAGCGAAGGAGCGAATGAACATGGGGAAGCCGAGATGTGCAGCATCAAATGTCAACAGGCTGAAGCCCATTTTGGACATTCCCAAGGATGAAAGGCTAAGTCCCAAGCAAGCAAGGCTTTGCAACAGCACAGAACTTCCTATACTGCTGTGATCCAACACCAACGAGAGCGGGTCTAGTCTTACAAAAGAACGCGCCGACAAAAACGAGGACATACGTGCGAAATCTGCAATGGAGAGAGAGTAGCAACTGCCAAATTTCAGCATTCCACTGACTGACGAAGCGCTACCAACTCTGACGGAATCTCGAAGAGAAAGCAAGAGACCCACCTTTCCAAAGTCCAAGGTCGACAGCGGAAAGCTTAAGCAAGCAGAGCTTCGCACAAACACAGCTAGACCAAAGGTCACTACATCAGACACCAAGATCGAGGATCCAAAGCAGCACAGGCCAAAGACCGGCAGTGTCAAGTTCGGACACACAGATTGTTGCGCAAATGCCAAAGGTCCAAAGTGACTACAATCCAGAATTAACAAGACAAAGTCTGATCATGCGAGTAACCGCAAGGACGTTGAACTGTCAAGAGGCGCAGGATCCAGTAGAGGCAGGGCTGGTCCGAGTCGAACTAAGCTGTGAACTGAGGCTGAAAGGCCAACATGAGCAGAGTCCAGGATCGACAATACACTATCAAGTCGTGCAAAGCTGTGCAGGGACAAAAACAAGTCAATGCCTGCGAAATCGGAGACGGATACCACTAATCCAACCCGAGCGCGTGCCAGAACAGACAAACTAAATCCTGAATGAGCCAAGGATCTTGAAGACAATGAGGATCCAACAGTAGTGCAGTCAAACACCAGTAAGGCCAAGCCCAGTCGCGCAAGGCTTCGCGGAAATGACACGGAGCCCAAGCGGGAGACGTCAAAGACTAGAAGCAGAAATTCAGAACAAGCCATGCCCAGAGCTGATGCTGCCAAGTCCATACAACCATGCTGTTGCAATGACAACAGAAAGTCCATGGAACCGAGGTCGAAGACTGACATCACAAAGTCCAGTCATGCAGGGCTTCGCAAGAACATCATGAAGCCCATGAATATCATGTCAACGGGAAAAAGCACAAATCCCAGCCATGCCAAGCCATGCAATAACACGCTTGACCCCACCGCACAATGATGGAACAGGAACAACAGAAAACCGAACCAACACATGCCAAAGAGAGAAAGTGTAGAGCCTACGCGAACAGATTGTCTGAGCAACACTGACGAGTCGAAATGTCCAAAGTTCAAGACTGAAAGGGAGAAACCACAGCAAGTCATTCGTCTGACGGATACCAGGAAGCCAAATCTGGATGCATCGGTCACCGAGAGCACGAACAAGAAGCCAGGGCAACTTAGGCCAAGCACCAACGGCGTGAAGTCCAGACACATGCGACTTCGCAAGGGAAACGAGAAGCCAATGGGAGCCGACATCAAGGTCAACACCACAAGTTCAGGTCGTGCGAAGCTGTGGGGCAACAAAGGTGATTCCACGTGGGCAGCATCAAACAGGAGGAGCAACAAACCTAAACGACTGACACCAAGAACCAAAAGTAAGAGATCTAGTCATCCAGTGTTTCTGAGAAAAGGAAACAACTCCAAATCTGCGAGGTCCACCACTGACAAGGCAAAGTCTAGACGCGCGAGGGATCTGAGCAACGACGTTGGATCAAGGTTTGCTTCAGCAAACGCCAATGGCAACGAACCCATGCAGCTAATGCCAAATAAAAACACGGCAAGGTCTAGGCAAGCATACTGCCTCAGCAACGTGAACAAGTCCACATGAGCAAAGCAAAGGGCTGACAAAGGTGACCCAAGTCAAACGAAGCTTCGGACTGACAAAGAGGATCCAAGATTTGCGATCTCCACCACGGACAGGGCTCTCAGAGAGCGGATTTGGGCCACGCCGCCAATGAACATCGAGCTGCCAAGACGAGCAAAGCTTTGAACCAAAAACGAAAGGCCAATGGATGCATGATCCAAGACTAAAAGCACCAAGTCTAAACATGCAAAGCTGTGCAAAAGCATCATGGAGTCCAGCAGGGCATTGTCAAACACTGATGGCAGTAGGTCAGGTTTGCTGACTCCCAGAAGTGGCGTCAAAAATCCCAACCTTCCGAAGTTTCTCAGTGATGAGCTGCTGCCCAGATGAGTTGCGAAGCAAGCTGAAACGACCAAATCAGGTCGAGCAAAGCTGCGTAAAGAAGGCAAGAAGCCTAGATAGCACTTGTCAATCACTGGCAGGCTGAAGACTGGCCCTACTCGCGACATGCCCATGGCAAACGAGGTTGGTTCCAACCGGACACAGTCATGCAAGAACATGGGAAAGCCAACCTTAGTAAAGTCAATGGTTAAAATAGCAGAGCCCAGACACGCAGGGGATCGCAGGGAAAGCGTAAGCTCTGCCTGACAATAGTCCACCAGCAAAAGTGCCAAGCCGAGGCATGAAGGGCTACGGGGTGAAAGCGCCAAGTCCATAAGAGCAGTGCCGAAGACCAGCAGTGGAGAGGCAAGTCGACACAGACCCACCACACTCAGTGCACTGTCTAAGCGTGTAAGTTGTCTGGCCAACACTGGGAAGTCCACTTGACTAAAGTCAAAGATTGGCAGGAGCGAGCTCAGGCAACTGAGGCTTTGTGGCAAGAGTGACAAGGCCATATTGACGTAATCGAATACGAAGGATGGCAAATCTGATCTTGCAACACCAAGAAGCAACAGAAGCGAGTCTGCTTGAGCGAAATTTCGAGGCAAGATGGATGAGCCAGTCGCGCCAAAGCCAAGGACCAGCAAGGCCAAACCGAGCCAAGCAGAGCTTCGGAGCAGCAAGCAACTGCCAACTTCACCCATACCTATCACCAACAGAGAGAAAACGAAACCAATGCATGTCAAGCCCATCACCAACAGAATTGGTTCAAAACAAGAGAAGTCTCGCAGAAACATTGGGAGATCAAGATGTCCTGCGTCTGGGATCAAGAGTGGAAGTCCAAGCCGTGCAAGAGACCTCGAAGACGGCAAGGATCCAATCTGTGACGCAGCGAACAAAGACAAGCTGCTGTCAAGTCGGGTAGCACCCAGTACCAATGAGGACAAGCCCAAACGAGCAAGGTCTTGCAACAATGAGCTGAAACCCATGTTCGAATAGGCCAACACCGACATTACTGGTGCAAGTTGCGCAACCTGCCTTGGGAACATGAAGAATCCCATACAAGCGTGATCTACCACAGGTAGCAAGAAAACGAATCCTGCACGGCTTAGGCCAGAGAGCAAAAGCGGTGGTCCGAAACACGTATAACCTTGTGGTGACGCCGGGAAGTCGAAGTGCATAAACTCCGAGATCAAAAGTGAGAAGCCCGACCTGGAGGATGATCTTGTTAGCAGCAGAAATCCCAGCCCGGCATAATCAAAGACCAACATCAACAGTCCCATGCGACAGAGGCCGAGACAGCTCACCGCGAAGCCTGGCTGTGCAGGATGTCTCAACAATGAGGAGCTGCCAACCCAAACCGTCTGCAACACAGATGGGGCAGATCCCAATCAGCTGAGGCTTTGCACTAGAGGAACCGGCCCAAGGCAGGTCGCGTCAAAGACAAACAGAAAGGATACAAAACCAGCTCTCGCGAGCCCAGAGGTTGACACCACAGGACCCACATGCGCAAAGGATTGAACAAAGATGGAAAATCCAGTATGGGCAGGATCCATGACCAGCAGCAGAAAACCTAAATGGGCAAAAGCTCTTAGAGGTGGCCCAGGATCAAGATGCAAAGGGTCCAGAACAAGCACTGCTAGTTCAAATCTGGAAGGTCCTCTCAGCAAAGGCGACAAGTCCAAACTGCTTGTGTCCAACACTAACGATGAGAAGACGAGGCCTATGCAAGTCAATCCGAAGGCCAATGAGGCACTACCCGACCTGCCGAACGAATGCAGAGACATGGGAAAGCCCACGTGTGATGCATCGCAAATAGGCAAAGGGAGGTCTGAGCGTGCAAAAGATTGCAAAAACGATGGCGGCTCAACAACGCAATAGTTAAGGGCAAGCACCACAGATTCGGGATACGCAAAGCTTTGGAGAAACATGGTGAATCCTAGATGTAGATAGTCCATGACCGACAGAGAATACAGGAAACCTATACAAACGCCGCCAAACGTCAGCACCAAAAGGCCCAGTCTGGTAGAGCTTCTGACAGGAATCGAGAAACCCATATGGGCCATCTCGGAAACCAAAGGCACAAGTTCTAGACAAGAAAAGCTTCTGACAAACAGCATAAAGCCAGAATTTATAGAGTCCAGTGCTAGAGCTGGCAAGTCCATTTGTGCAAAGGACTTTACCGACAAAGAGAAGCCCAATGTGGCAACATCCACCAACGGCAACAAGGACACGGATTCTGCACGTGACAGACCTGGCAAGGGTACGATAGGACCAAGTTTGGTGGAGCCATGTAACAACGTGGAGGATCCCATCCATGAAGCCTGAAGGATCAACACAAACGATTCGAGGTGGCTGAAGGACCTTGCAGGAAGCAGAGAACCTGAGGTTGAAAAATCAAATGCTGACAAAACAAAACCACAACAAGCAATACCACCGGTGAAAGGCGCAAATCCAAGTCGTACTGAGGACTTCAAAAATGGCAAGAAGCCCATGTGGGTTGCGTCCAGGATCAGAAGAGCAGGTTCTGGTCAAGCAAGACTGCGGGTCGGCACCACGAAACCAAGGGTTGTGCTATCAATCATAGAAAGCAAGGACACGAAGCCTGCTCGTGCCAAGCCCGTGACAAAAAGAGAAAAGCCAAAGTAAGCAGTGCTCCTTGCAAACATTGAGGAGCCTGGATGTGACATGTCCAAGACTGAAAGTCCAAAGTCTAAGCGAGCAAAGGAGCGGAGTGACAAACTGGAGCCAGGAATGCATGTGTCCACAAGTGATAAAGGGAACACTGGGTCAGCACATGCAATGCCAAAGATCGAAATCATTGACTCTGGACGTCCAAAGCTTTGCACAGGCATGGAGAAGCCCGCAGCAGAGGAGTCACACGCAAGCAGCAATATTTCCGAGTAAGCAAAGCTCCTGAGAGGCAATGAAAAATCAACTGTCATGGTGTCAACCAGAGGAAGCAAGAAGACCAAGCCAATTCTTACTAGGCCAAATACAAACAGGATGGAACCTGGCCGAATCACATCTTGAAGCAACAAAGACAAATCGATGTGTGCGAACGTCAAAACGGAGATTGACAAGTCGGGTCAAGCAAATGATTTCAATGACAGGTTGCTGTCCACGGATGCGAGGTCATATGCCAATAGTGACAAGCCTAGCCTTCCAAGACTAGCCACAGGAACCCCCAAGCTTAAACAAGCAGAGCTCCTCAAAAAAATTGCAAAACCCAAATGCAAGGAATCCAAAACTGAGACCGCTGAGCCAAATCATGCATAACCATGCAGGAACATCAAGGATCCCAGTGTGCTTACGTCGGACACCGACAGAAAGAACACGAAGGCTGCGCGAACCAGGCCAAGCGCAAATAACAACAAACCCAGCTTGGAGAAGCTGTGTGGAAACGTGGAAAAGTCCACGTGCGAACAGTCTGAGGCCAAAGGCAGAGATCCAAGACATGCGAAACTCCTGGGAAACGTCAAGAAGTCCATCGTTGCGTGCTCGAACGTCAAGGACAAAAGCCCTAGACGAGCGATGCCCAAAATCAGCGGCGCTGGGTCAGGTTGGCCAGGTGACCTCAACAACAGAGGACTTGCCATGTGTGAAGCATCGCAAACCAACAAAACGCTATCCAAACATGCGAAGCTTCGAGGCAACAAAAATGAGTCCAGATGTGTTTCAGCAAACACGGACAATGAGGATACAGATTCTGCACATGCTAAGCCCAGAGCCAGCACAACCGAGTCTACACATGCATGTTGTCTCACAAAAAGCGGCAAGCCCGGGCGAAAGAAATCAAGGACTGACGGCACAAATCCAAATCTGCTGAAGCTGTGTGCTGGCAGCGATAGGTCGAGAAGGGTGTCATCAATAATAAATGGTGAGAACACAAAGCCCACACAGCTCAATCCAAATATTGGAAGCAACAAACCCACTCTAAAGAGATCTCGGGGCGACACGGGAAAGCCCATGTGTTGGAAATCTGAAACGGACAAAACCAGCGCAGGATAAGAGGAGCTGTGCAGGGAAGGTGAGCTTTCTGGATGCACGTGCGAAAGAATTGGCAGCAGAAAGTCTGGACTGGATTTTCCACAGACTAATGCCAAAAAACCCAGGTGACAACTGGATCGCAAGGATAGAGGAAAGCCAACAGATGCAAATTGCAGAGCAAATGAAAATGAGTCCAAACGCGAGAGACTTCTTGTGAGCAGAAATAAGCCCAGGTGGGAACCGTCTGTCACCGGCAGGAAGAAGACTGAGTCTGCACGTGACAAACCCACTGTTGGAACTATGGGACCTGTTCTCATGGGTTGTTGAGCTGACGAAGGCAAACCCAAATGCAGGAAATCTGAAACTGACAGAACTGGGTCCAACCTTGCGGATTGCTGTGTCAGCATGGAGGGTCCAAGATAGCTCGAGTCAACCACCGAGAGGAAGAAGACAGATGCAGCACGGGTTGAGCCAGGTACAAACGGCAAAAAGCCAGGGCGCGTAAACTGCCTGAGGAACAGCAATGAACCCAAGGTTGCGAAGCCGAAAGCAAATATCGCAAACGCAAGATGCGAGGAGCTTCTCGGAAACAGCAAGAAGTCAAAATGGGCTTGACCAAAGATCGAAGGAGAGGAACTCAAACAACCCATGCCACAAAGCGACAAGAAACTGTCTACATAGCAGGAGTTGCGTAACAAAATCAGTGAACCAGAGCTTGTATGATCTGAGGCCAACAGTGACGAACCAGAACGCGCAAAGCTTCGCAGCAAAAAGGAGGAGGCCAGGAACACGAACTCCTGGATGGAGAGCGAGAACGCGTAATCGAACCTGGCCATCCCCAGGAGGGACATCATGGACCCGAACCTCACATGGCTATGTGCTGACATCGAGAAGTCAAAATAGCCAGAATCCAACACCAGCAATGCTGATTCGAGCTGAGCAAAGCTGCGAAGAAACAAGGGCAAGTCCAAAAGCGTTTCGTCTATGATTGACAACACAAATACCAACCCCACACGAGACAAACCAACGACAAGCAAGCTAGAGCCTATTCATCCATAAGATCGCAGTGATATGAAGGAGTCAACTTTCGCAAATTCCAGGATGAACAGCACAGGTCCAAGACAAGCGGGGCTTTGTAATAACAAAACCAAGTCCAGAGTTGCACCATCAAAGGCTGAAGTGACCAGGTCAAGTCGTGACATGCCCAGAACCAAAAGGGAGAAGTCGAGTCGAGCAGCGCTGTGCAGAAACGTCAAAGGGTCGACCTTCACAAAGTCCAGGATGGATGGGGGAAAGCCCGACCAGGCAAAGCTCCTCACAGGCATCAGCAGGCCAAAGGTGTTGTAATCCATCAAGAAAAGTGCAAAGCCCAAACGAGCATGGCTTTGCAATGGCAAGGCAGGGTCAAAACAGCTGCAATCCAGTACAAAAAGAGAGGAGACAAAACCCACTCAAGTCAATCCAAGAGTTAAAAGCAAGAAGTCTACTCTGGCAGGCTGTCGGATTGGCATGGATGGTCCAAAGGCTGTAAATCCACAGGCCAACAGAGCACTTGCAAGTCGCCCAGCGCTGCGCACCAAAACGGAGAAGTCTGGATGCACGGCATCCAGCGCCAACAAAATCGATTCAGTTCTGCTCAAGCCAAAGGTCAAAGGAACGGAGCCAAGGCGAACGTATTGCCTCAAGAAGAGTGAAAGGCCTGGATGGAGGTGGTCGAGTGCGGACAAGGAAAAGCCCAAGCAACAAAAGCCTCGGGGAAACAGCAGCAAACCTGAGAAAGTCGTGTCCATGGCTGGCAGAGAGAAGATGCTACCAACACGTGCGAGCCCAACCATTGAGCAAACAAATCCAAGACAAGCGGACGATTGCAGCGAAACTAACAAGCCCAGGTGAAGGAAGTCAAGAACTGGTAGAGCAAAACCAAATTGAGCAAAGCCTTGGATTGACAGGACAAATCCAAGAGTTGTTGCGTCAATCAGTGACAGTGCAAACACGAGGTCAACACGTCCTAAGCCAAGCACAGAGGTAGGAGATCCGAGACAGCCGAAGCTCCTGGGCAACATACTTAATCCCATGTCGGCAAACCTTAGAACAAACAACGCTAAACCCAAGCAAGCATGGCTTCGCAAGGAGAGGGGCAAGCCAATGTCGACGCAGTCAAAAGTGGAAACCGGTGAGTCCATCCTGCTCACGCCAAGCACAAAAGGAGAGAGGCCCAAACAAGCAACGCTGTGCAGCGACAGAGCAGATTCAAGTTTGTTATAGTCCAGTGCTGAAAGCAGGGAGGCCAAGCATGCGAGGCTTTGGATCAACGGCACGGGTCCAAGGGTAGCTGTGTCTATGACAGACAAGGTGTAAATAAGGCCAGTTCGTGTCGATCCCAGCACTGGTGGTGTGAATTCAAGACAGGCGAAGGATTGCAGAGGAAGCAACAGATCAAAGTTCCCACAGCCCGATGCGGACACGACGGGTCCCACATGAGCAAATTGTTGCAGCAGCATGGAGAATTCTAAGAGGGCAACATCTACCAGAAAAAGAGAGAAGACCAGACCTATTCTGGACAGGCCAAAGAGAAAGAGAGTGAAATCAAGTCGCAAGTGAGATCGCAAGGACATAAGAAAGCCCACATGCATGTGTCCTGAGGCCAAAGTCGAAAATCCCAGTCAGGCAAATGATTGCAGAAACGTGAGGGAATCGAGTTGTGCGGGATCAAACACCGACATCAACAAACCAGAACAGGCCATGCCAAAGATCAACACAGCGCTGCCAAACCTTCCGGAAGCTCTAGGCAACACCAAAGGTTCAAGATGAGCACAGTCCGAGACTGACATGGCCAGTCCTAATCAGGCAAAGGATTGAAGCAACAAGGAGAGTTCAAGAGTAGTCCTATCCATCAGTGGTAGTGAGGATACGAGTCCAACGCATGACACACCAAAGACTGGCACTATAGGTTCTGGTTGTGAAAACGATCGAAGAAACAACGTGGGATCAATATGTGCGAAGTCTGGTGTTGATGAAGGTAAGTCAAAGTGGGTGAAGCTTTTTGCAAGCACAGCAAGTCCCAAGTTGGCCATGTCAACAATCAAGGGCGAGAAAACGAAGCCAACACATGTGATGCCAACAGTAAGCAAAGTCAAGCCCAAACATGCGGAATCTCGGACCGAAGGTGGCGGTTCAAGGTGGATGAAATCGCAAACCAAGGGTGGACTACCAGGTCGAGCGAAGCTCCTGTCAAAAATTCGGAGTTGGCACCGGAGGGAAAAAAGGTCTAGCATCCAACAATCAAACAAAACTTGCGTCGAAAAACATGTCAAGATAAAGATCGAGATTGTAGATACTGAAATCGAATGTTTCCATGTAGACATGTGCACACATGCGTAAGTGGCCTTAAGCTAATCTATTCCAATCTGATATAGTGACTTCAGCCCCACGACAAACACATCCGCCATCATGTGTGTCTATATATATATATGTGTAAAATCGTCCATACAGTGCAATGCTGAAGTTCAGCAAGTTTTACCAACCTAATTTGGGTTTGCACAGTTCTAGGACCTGGGACGAGGCTATATACATATATATATTAGTATACTTCTTCATTCATTAATCAATGCTTACTATTTATGCATCATGACCAGGATAAAGACTCGAGGATTTGGTTCGCCGAAAACTTTGACACCAGCACTTTGACAAAGTCCTCAGGAAGATCGATGGCGCAAGGAGTGCATGCTCAAACAGCAACAACGGCGGCTCCATGCGCGCAGTACCTGAGCACCATCGGGCTACATTACAGGTACATTCCCTGGTAAACTAACATAGCAATGGAAAATCACCATTTTTAATGGGAAAATCCACTATTAATGGCCATTTTCAATTGCTATGTTAGTTCACCAGAGGGTACATTCAAGAAAAATTAAGAAATTCTGGGGAAAGTTCATTGTGAACACAGCAAATCTGGAGGACAGAGGCTGAGTCTTTTCTGCCGGTGGCTGCGTGTTATCACGCTGGCACTTCCACCCGTCCTACTTTTTCTGCTACACTGTGGCTTTGTAGTTACTCCTTAGCAAACAATGGTGTCCTCTAGTTATCTCCAAAAACACTATCTGGATATCATCTATCAGTTAGTATCTTAGATATATCATCTAGCCTCTGGTAAACTAACAGTTCGCTATTGAAAATTGCCATAGAAATAGTGGATTTTCCCATTAATAATGGTGATATAACGTGATATAACTGGATAGTGATCACTAACAGGTTGATCATCTTTGATCATCAAAAAAACCTGGTGATCCCCGGATGAGGCACCGAGGATGGATGCGGCAAAGTCAAAGCGCGCGAAGGAGCGCAGCAACCTAAAGTGAATTGGAATTGGAAAAGAGTGGCGCCCTTGACGTCTTGACGTGCAATTTAGACGGAATTGGAAAGTCTACGGGAAGCATCAGGAAACATCAATTTTCACATGGCAAAAATCTATGGGAATCACTTAAGAGTGCGTGTGGATGACTCCATGCGCAAAGGATTCATCATCGGTGTTGGAGTTCACTGGTTCACATTGGTTCACCATTTCCCAGCTGGGCTCATTGACATTGCCAAGTCCAGATGCAAGAAGTCCAAGACCAACTGGGCGGGGAGATCTGGTAAGATCTGGTAAGATCTGGTGACACAGCTGTGACAGACCCATTCGCCCATCGAATGATCTTTTTGAAGTGTGACTCAACACATGCAGATAGCTAGTTTTGGAGCCATAATTATGGAATTAGGAGCCAGTAATAGGACATCAATTCGGACTGTCCTGTTCAAGACCGCCTTGACATTTGGCGTTCAAACTTGGGGGGCCGTGTCACGTGTCTAGAAATCTTCCCTGTCCCATGGCAGGACGCCCAGTGCCCTGATTTTGGATCCCCGACCAGCGGAGAGGCGAATTGAGCCTGCGTATAAAACAGAGATCCAAATCTAAGTTGTTGGATGTTGCTGGTGTCTCAAATCTAAGCTTCAAGTGACTTCAAGCAACTTCAAGCGACTTCAAGTGACTTCAAGCGACTTCAAGTGACCAAACTCCGCAGAGTGTCACATGTGCAGATCACCATTCGCCAAGGTACAACCCCGCGTGGTGACGGTGCAAAGCCCAGTGTGGCAGAATCGATCACCAAGAGAGAGGAGAGGGAGTCTACTCGTGAACCTGATCCATCTGATGGTGAGCTCATAAAAGCCGAAAATTAAAAAAATGGGATCATCAATGTGTCAATAACAATTGGGATTACCATCATGTGTCAATAACAATTGACATATTGAACAATTGGGTGGCTAAAATTTATCCCAACAATATGTCAATATGTGATTGTCAATTGGGATCATCCCAAATAGGATGGGGAAAATAGATGAACATATCAAATATATATATATATATATGTAATTTATATTATATATATATATATTCGAAATTATTCAAACATACCTAGAGACTCATGTATCCAAAATTTCGGGCGCATTCCCAACCTACAAAAAAATCAGGCGCAAGTCCACAAGAATGGCGCAATGTAGAAAACGTGGCGCAATTCCACAAAAACGGCGCAATGGAAATTCTGCACGGGCAAGGACGGCGCAATCACGGGCAAAAACGGTGCAATCATTGGCAAAAACGGCGCATTCCAACACCAAAATCTAAA
>Ga0126342_10003889_pt1 | contig 25074 bp, 24 predicted proteins | sample Cyp1metagenome_FD_92528 | JGI IMG/M metagenome (GOLD analysis project Ga0126342, IMG submission 92528) | Coral microbial communities from Lord Howe Island, Old Settlement Bay, Australia - Cyphastrea 1 metagenome | ecosystem: Host-associated > Invertebrates > Cnidaria > Coral ...
GATAGAGAAATAAGGAGACAAGTTGGGAACAGACAAGGAGACAAGTATGGAAACAAATGGGATCAGAAAGGAGGACGGTCGCATTATACCAAAAGGTCCCTGCCACATATATATATATATATAGTTGATTTCTTGGGTTACACAATTATGTTGGGTGGAACTGTTGTTCTGTTGTAGCTGCTCAAAGCTGGTTCCTTTGGTTTGAACTGTTCAAACACGGACATGTGGATCCAATCCTCTGCCCTGTGGCATGTCGGGCATGTCGATGTGTCGAGCATGTCGGAATATACGTTGAAAAGAATGTATATTAATGATGTGTATGATCAATTGAAAGATGTTTTTCAGGGTACATTCTGAATTTTGTGTACGATCAATGTATGTCAATAGATTCTTGACAATTCTGAGCATTTACCTATTATACCTATTGACATGACATGGGTGAATGAAAAAACCCACGTCACCAACAAATATCAACAAATCAACCCAGAAAAACATGATGTTTTCCTGAGATGTGCTGCAACTGACCATGATGCCAGGGCCAATCGCAAAGCTTGCCATCAGATGATTGGCGTTCTATGGTGAAGAAACTGGACGAGGACCTCATGGTGCGTTGGTGGGAGCCGGTCATGCCAAAAATGGCATGTTGATCTATAACATACAGTGGATGGTTGCAAAATCCTGCACCAGTTGACTGGTGGTTTTTCCCATTATTCATAGGGTTTCAATCATCTAGGGTTTTGCAGGCAGGATTTCTTCCATCCACAGTATGAGGATTTTAGACTATGTTCTTCCAAATGAAATTGTTAACTGCAAATCTGTAACAACCTTTTTTCCCAAGCGATGTTCTATCAATATGTCCGTCGCAATTCACAATTCTTAAGATTTGTAAATTATGATAATTTGCCCAGAATCACGGCTCTGGCTTGAACATCGCGGGCCGAGAGGAACCATTAATTTGACGAGAGATTCTCATCATAGTAATTAATATCATGATTCATCAGATGTTTCTTAGTGCTAGATCTATTCTCCAATTTTGTGGCTTCAAGAATTTTGTTATGACATTCCCAGACCGTATGACCTCAAATGGCCATCAATTTTGGTGGAGAAAATATAAGGTTCTAAACCCATCAACTGAACAGTGGTTTTCCCAACATGTTGAGACAAAACCAAGGAGTAGCTGCTTCGTTAGTGGGGTTGGTTATCTGGTTGGTGGTTTGGAACATGAATTTTATGACTTTCCATATAGTGGGAATGTCATGATCCCAACTGACTTTCACTCCATCATTTTTCAGAGGGGTAGGTATACCACCAACCAGTTATGTGAGTTGCCACATAAATATCTAAAAGGTTCTAAAAGCATGGCCTTTCCCGCATTTTCCCAGCATGTTCAGACCCTTTCACGGGGGCAGGAGTGGGGCTTGATCTGCTACAAGCAAGCACCTTCTGCGCCTTGGGCAGTAAAAATGAAATTTCAGCGAGAAAGGAGAAATTGATATCACAGAGAAAACATCAATTGTATCAGGTGGTATTGACATGTTGATTTCTGCCAGTTCTCCATTTTTGTTGGGATATTGTCATTTCATACAATCATGCAATATACGGGATGTGTCTAGTATCGAAATGGTAATTGACAGGGAAAGTTCTAGGATTTTACCAGCCACAAGACGTTTATGAACCCATCAGTTGGCGATGGCAGGAAAAAGGAGAAAATCGTCAGCAACAAATCAGTGATTAAGTGGCTATTTGTGTGATGAAATGACCTCAAACTTGGATGATTCAATAGGTGACGATTTTTCGGTGGCATCTTGTCAATGGGAATTTCAGGATCCTAAAATGGATGTACCGTACCATATAAAGCCATATTTTGGATGTATATCCCCTTACATAGGCCTTATAAATGGCAGGTACCTCCAATTTAGGTACCTGAAGTTGCCATTGAATAGCCTCAGCCAATCAAACATGCCCTTGCTGGAAAATCCACCATTTATATCTATATACATGTGTATACATATATATATATATGTACACAGGTGGTTTTCCAGCCAGCCAGGTTTCATTACCTCAGAATCCATGGAATCCAGCCAGCCCAGTCATGTCTCCAGCTTCACACGGTCGGAGGCTGTAGACCCAAAGCGAGAAGGAGTTCTGCGTGAGGCCAGTCTCCACATGACTGGAAAATCAGAAAAATTGATATGATACATATGGTATATATAATGTCTGTATAGTGTATGTATGTATGTGTGTATATACATATATATATATATTATATACATTGTATATATCATTGGTTAGAGATGTTATTAATCTAAGTATGAAATGATGCCAATAGTTTGATTCCAGGCAGTTGGTTAGGTATATAGACCAGATTTAGTAGCTGATGATTTTAAACACCCTGGCCAATGAATGTTTGAAAAAACTTGACACCAACTATTCAAATCGGTAACTAACTACATATGTAAACCAGGAATGGTCTGAACTTGTTGGTGTAAGCCAACCCCAAGCCCCAAGTGGATGGTTATCCTTTACGATTTACAACATGACAGACAATTATTGGGGATGTTTAGCCAACAGTAAGAACTGATTTTGCAGCTGATTTTTTGAGGATGCAACCATCAGTTTTTGGGTCTCTGGATTCTGATGATCCACATCAGCAAGACACCAGCCTATGGTGCAAGTATAACCTGGTTCCAAGATTGAATCGCATTCCAACAAATCTTCGCGAAAAATCCCTCACTATTTGATACGTTTTGCGCTTTTTGATATGTATCTATCTACCCTCTGGTAAACGTTTACATAACTATGGAAAATCACCATTTTCAATGGGAAAACTCACTATTTCTATGGCCATTTTCAATAGCTTTTTGTATGTTTACCCGAGGGTATATACATATCCTCATATCCTCTTTTGATTGCTGCAATGCCTGTATATCACAGTTTGTGTCGAAAGACACTCCGTATTCGTGTTGCTTATCAACATGATTGCAAGGTGGGTTCCAACGCAGACAGTTCTTTCCTCCTTTCCTCCATTTTCGGTTGGAAAGCCTTTGCCCTTCGTGCAACCTGAAAGGTCCGAAAGCCAGGTTTTACACTGGACATCAGCTTGCCAAAGTTCAAAGATGGTCCACTCAACTACAGTTTTCATGAGAATTCCAATTACTGAAGTTTCAAGATGCCCAAATTCCCATTGTCCATTCAAAACTCCTATTAAAATGCCAAAATTCCATAAAAATCCCATTGATTATCACCGTTTATCACCTAAACTTCCATGAATTCCCACCTTTGACCCGCTCCAGGCAGACCTCTTGCGCTTGCTCAGATCCATTCGCCCATCAGTGGGGGAGGATGAGGCCGCAATTTCGCCACTTTTGGGATGTTCCAGCACAACAAATCATGGATATTGAGCATTTTCCAGCGAAATTTCCAGCGAAAGTTTGTGTGTTTTTGTGAAATGGGAGCTCTTGGAAAGTCACAGCTTTGAGAAGCATTTCGGAAAAATATGGAGCTTAGAATTCTAGTGGCTTTTTTGAAGACCCTTGAAGAAGAATCCAAGTTGCAAATAGTTGCTGGATGTTATGTGATACAAGCTTCGTGAAACACACAAGGAATATAACTTTGAGTACAACCTTCCTTTTGTAGAGGTTTTCTGTTTCAATTCGTGTTTCAAACGGCAACGGTGCTTGACCCAACAAAACATATCAACTGATCAGCTTCCAACCGGCGATTTCGTTGAGGGGTTTCCTCCAATTCCAGTCTCGTCATCATGGCATGAAAATAGCATCCGAAAAAGGTACTGTATATTGTCATACTTGCATCACTGTAGAACTATACCATGAATATTCACCAAACTTCTAACAATTATATACTGCCCGGGATTGTTTTGGTGAGCGTTATCAAATACAATCACCACTCTATAGAAATATCCCAGGTATACTATAGAACTATCCCAGGTATGGGTTATGATAGTAACCACTGATTACCTGGGATGTAATTAATTACATTACATTAACCACTGATGGTGGTGTCAATATTACCCTCTGGTAATTTAACATAGCTATTGAAAATGGCCATAGAAATAGTGAGTTTTTTCCCATTAAAAATGGTGATTTTCCATAGTTATGTAAACGTTTACCATTAGTGGTTGTATTACAGTATATTACAGTACATTGATATATATATATATATATATATATTACCATTAGTTGGAATTAACATGAACTAACCACTGATTACATTAATTGTTTTATTACATTACCATGATTAACCATCATTAACCATCATTAACCCATGATTAACCATCATTAACCATCATTAACCCATCATTAACCATCACTAACCATCATTAACCCATGATTAACCAATACCATTGTTACATCAGTGGTTTTCTAGAAACGACGGTTGATCGATTTCAACGGAATGAAGCCAGGAAGAGGACGACGAAGACGACGTGCAACGCGCCCTGCGTCAACTGTTGCTTGCAACGAAACGATGGAAATGGAGATGCCATGTGGAAAAGCTAAGCACATCAGATATATTATATGTTTTATAAATGTTTTATAACTGTACTTGTAGTATCTTGTAGTAGTTTGAATACTGAATACTGAATACTGAATACATCTAAATACTCGATATTTGTTCGTTTTCAACAACCCTGGAATAGTTGGGGGTTGCTCTTGGGTTTACTCCACAATTCGGCAGTAAAGCAGGGGAACTCCGCCAATTTCCACAGGAAATGATGAAGAAATTTGCTGCTAGCACGGCACCATCATGATCAGAAGGAATTTTTGCAGGTAACAACAGTTCCTTAAGAAAAGCAAAAATTGGACCATTTGTTTATCCATTCTGGTTGGTTTCAAATATGTCTCGTTCAAATATACCTGATCCAAATGGACGAGTACTTTTTGTTAATTCAAACCACCACAGAACGAAACATGAACCTCTTCACCGAGGCTCACCCGCATTGCGGGACCGTCGGCATTGGTTTGCACGAAGACAGAGGTTTGGTTCGGGTGGAACAATGGGGATGTGGGTAAATGACCAGGTAAAACACTGTTCCATTGTTCCACCATTTTTCATGGAACAATGGTAATGAGCAGGGTAATGAACTCACACATCATTTCGTTGCTGGCTAAAACCTGGTTAAAACACTGGCTGCAACAGAAAAAAGAAATCATGTGTGAGTCACTTGTATCTGAATTGCTGGTAAGTCAGGTCAAAAAAAATATGTTTGGTGGTTTGGAAAAAATTTTTGACTTTCCATATATTGGGATTAATAATGCCAACTGACTCATATGTTTCAGAGGGGTTCAAACCACCAAGCAGTAATGCACATTTATATAGTATTATTATGTATTATTATAATTATAGTGCATTATTTGCTGGTCATTACTAGTCATCAGTGATGAGATGCACATTTTCGTGTGGGATAATGCTGCATGGAAAAGCGTGGGAACGCAGGACATGGCTAGTCGCTCAAGGTTTCTGATGACGATCTAATGTCATCACTGTCGGTGAAAGGTATACCATGGTTGATTAATGGAGTACCCCAAAATGAAAGTGATGGTGGTGGTGATGATGATGATGATGATGATGACCATTGATTAGTCTAATAGGCCCCCAAATAATGTGTCAAACCCCTGAATATGGCATTGGTTAAAAAAAGATGTCATAGCATGATTGTTATTGTTATTATTGTTATTTTTTGATTATTACCATTGGTTAAGTGAATAAATAATCATTATAATAATATAATATACATATATTATAATAAGCCCCCAAAGCATGTGTTTTACTATATAATATTAAAAACGTTGTCATTGTTTATATCATAATAAACCCCCAAACAATGGGGTTTTACTATATATATATATTGTCATTGGTTTAAAAAAAAAAAGTTGTAACCCCAAGTCTGATCACCAGATGGTCCCCGCCGGTCGTATCTCAGATCCGAGAATTCCTGCGTGGACTGCACGGGGTTGTGGCCGAAGATAAGGCGGGATGGGATGCAATGGCTGGGGTGGATGATCTTTTAACCAAAGGGATTTATAGGATTGAATCCAATAATTTTCCGGAAGGGATTGTTCTTTTGGGAAAACTATTTGGAACATAGGGTTTCTAATAGGATTTCTAATAGGATTTCTAATAGGATGTGATGGGATATATAGCCAACATTATCATACATTATCCAACCATATCATTTGGGTGTGTCTGAAAATTGGGCATACCCCAAAATCAGTGGCCACTCCAGGATCCTAAATTGGAGGTACCTACCATATATAAGGCCTATTTTTCAGGCCTATGTAAGGGAATATCCCCAGAAAATATGGCCAAAAATATGGTACAGTACCTCCAATTTAGGATCCTGGAATTCCCATTGACAAAATGGACTCTCCTTTCATGGGAAATATCTCATGTCAAGCCACATGGTCAAAAGCGGTCGCCCATAGACATCCAGCTAGATCCCATCTTCCCAGCTTGGGATGATAAGAACATGCTCAGTGACTATTAATGGTGATTGCTGGTATTTTAATGGTGATGTTCCATGGGATTTATGGTGTTTTAATAGGATTTTAACATATCTATAACATATCTGAACATGTCCTCTGGTTATCTCAAAATAGCTATTGAGAAATATTGAAAATGTTGATTTATAGTGGATTTATCCATTGAAAATGGTAATGACTGTTACAGTTAGCTATTGAAAATGGCCCATTTAGTTCGTTGATTTCTCTATTAAAAATGGTGATTGTCCATTGTTTTTTGTAAACGTTTACCAGAAGGTATATCAAAATATTGCCAGATATGACCCATTCAGCCTCCTATAGAATGAATAGATGAATAATATGATCCAGAATGAAAAACTGTACCAGATGAGCTATGTAGAAAGAAAATATGGCCCGTTGTTCAAAATAGCTGGGGTGTATGGATATTTATTCCCCCAATCATTATACCTATAGTGATTTATGAACATTTCCAGTATAGTATATTATCATTTTGTATCATTGTTTATATCCTCGTGTTGCTGATTAAATGCCCCAATATGATATTCTAGGATATGATATATATATATATACATATATATTCAAATACCAATATGTTTATATCCTATGTTTATATATTGAAATATCAATTCGATTCCGGTTCTTCAAAAAAAATATATCCTCTGTTTATATCCTATGTTTATATCCTATGTGTGTATATTGATATATGATAACTTGGTTTTGACCCAAAAACATCATTCGATTCCGGTTCGGAAAGCTGAGGACTTAGCTTCCTTGCGCATCGCCGAGGAGCGGGGTACGGGGGTGGTAACGGTGTACCTGGAGGTTTGGTCCCAGTCACCCAGAAAGATAGAAAAAAAAAATATATATATATATATATAATAGGATCTAGTGGTGATTTTCCATGGAATTTATTGTGGTTTAATGGAATCTAATGGGATTTACCCTCTGGTTATTTAGCATAGCCATGGAAAGATCCACCATGCTATTAAGAACGGTAAAACATCTATTTCGATTAGGGCCATCGAAAAACCATGGCGAACTGTTAAATAACCAGATGGTATAGAAAATAGTACTTGGTGGCGAACTACCCACTTAGTAAATGGGTTAGTTCACCCCAGTGATTTACATGGGATAAGGAGCGGGTTAATTCACTGAAAAGACTGGGGTGAACTAACCCACTTACGATTCGTGGGATGAGCCACCAAGTAGGATTGTTCCCCACATCTTTGTGTGGGGTTCTTGTTTTTGATTCTGTATCCCGCTCCTCCGCCTCCTGGGCCTCCTCCTCGTCCGCCGTCGCTTTGTACAACTTTGTCCCACACCATCTTTCACACACAACTTTGTCACACACAATCTTTCACACACAACTTTGTGATACACAACTTTGTTACAGACCATCTTTCACACAAAACTTTGTCACACACACAATCTTTCACGCACAGTTTTGTCATCCACCTTCACTTTGCGTGGCAGGCGTGTCACTTAGGGCAGTAAGATGCCCCCATTGCATCTGGCATGCAACGGTCGGAAGACTGAACCATTTGTATTGTTTTAGATTTGAACACGCATGAAACTTCAGATTCGAGTATTGTGTTTTATTCACCTGATCTGCCTTTGCATTGCGACCAGGTACCCTTTCCATCTTTTCCATGGGCGGAAGACGCGCTTGGTTTTCACTGATGGGCAGTGCATCCATTCGTCAACTGTATGCGGCTGGCTGTTAGCTGATGTGTAACATGATGCTCTCCGATCTTGCTGCAGCAGCCGTAGCTTTGACCCAACGTGGAAAGAAGCACTTGCATCGTTTAATTTTGGTCGCTATGCATGCGTGTGTTCCTGGGCCATGCAGAGCGACCTATGGTCGTCTGTCACCCCGTTGGCCGGTGGAAGCACTTGGATCGCTTAGTTTTACGTCCCTGTGCATGTGCTCCTGTACCAAGCAGGGCGACCTATGGTCGCCTGTCACCTCGTTGGCCGGAGATGCAGAGTGATGCGGCTCATGTGTTTGGGGCCAACGCTTGGTTCTCAACCGAGTATGACAGCAAGGGCAATGAGTTAATGCGCCTTGGGCATACGCCGTACCTTTGACGCGACTGTGCGAAGGTCGTGTCGGTGAGTGCGACGCTATGCGCGGTGTGCTCATGGTGCGCGTCGCCAATCTTGATTGCGGCGTGGTAGCTATGACCTTGCATCGTTTAGTTGCACGTCACTGCATGTCTTCCTGTACCGCGCAGACCCACGTGATGTCGTCTGTCACCTCGTTGGCCGGGGGTGCGGGATGACGCGAGTAGAAAGCAATGCGTAATGTCCTCAGGCTGCGTCAAGCGGGAGGCTAGTTGTCAACAAACTGCATGCTCGCTTTCACTTTGGGCACGTCGGCTTCGAAACTTGGTCGCACACACAACTTGGTCACACACAATCTTTCACACACATCATTTTGTCACACAACTTTATCACACGCAACTCTTCACATACAACTTGTTTAACTTGTCGATCCTCCACCACCTCCTTTGTCTTTCCTTCCTTCCCCGTCCGCTTCGACACTTGTTTCTGCTTATTGGAAGAAGTTGACTTGTGGGGTTATCCGGTCCTTTAATTATCTTTTTTAAGAGGGTCGCTATCTAAAATAGTGATGATTGATTTTTTCTAGTTTTTTTGGGGTTACTAGAATCCATGATGAACCCTGTTGATTGATGTTAATAGGGGCTTCTACCACCTAGCTTCTTGGGAATCATTACGGCGAATCATAAATCACAAGTGGGATGCAAGTAAAACCCGTGTTTCATGCGATGTGATTGTATCAAGACATGTTTTAAGCATTTGATGAACCACAATATAGTGTCCATCTCAACCAAACCCAATCCAGTCTGGATGGTTCATATATTAACTATTAACCATGGTATTCACAATCAAGTGACCTGGTTTTGTCAATACTAATCTGTGGTTGATATTCATATATTAACCATGTTGGTGTTTCCTCAAATAGGGGATCCCCCAAAGAATGGGTCAAACATACTAAGTTTTGGTCATCCACGAGTGGATGATTTAGGGTATCTGACTTAGGAAACATCCATCTATCATCTACTTCGGAAACCTCCACATTAATAATTTTGGATGATTCGGGTATCTCTATTTTTAGAAGCCTCTATAAACTAATCATCTCACTGACCACTGACCTTGCTGTAATCTGAGCCTGGCAGGACATCGTGAAGCGAAAGAGCTCCAGCACGCCCTCCATCGACGTCATCCGCAAAATCACCAGCGCCAGCAGCGTTGGCCTCTCCGCCACGTCGCTGGGGCAAAGAGGGGGGATGTGGGATTGGGGGGGATGGGGGGATGGGGGGTTGTAGCAGTAAGAAAATCGTGTAATTGAATAATGTTTGATATATAGTTTAATAATGCTTATGTATAGTTTGATATAATAAACTACAACCATGGAGTATTATGTGTGTAAGGTATGCGTGTTGACAACTAGTTCCAATATGTATTAGCATATCAATTCATAAATGGGTTTCAGTCGGGAAAAAAAATGTGAGAAAGAGAGCTTGAAATGGAGAGATGATTGCATGTGATTAGGGTAACTAAGGTGAGCAGGGCAGATGATCACAACCAGGACATGATTGGGGCTGACAGGTTCAACGGCATGGAAAATGGTTGGTAATCCTATCCCCCCTAATATGAAATGATTCCGATAGGGGACATAAAATGAATAGATCCAATGCTAAACCAGGGATTCGTTTCGGTTTCGGTCTTAATATTGGGGCAATGGAATTAGTTCTTTGCAATGTGTCCTCTATCAACCGAACGTAGGGCCCCATTTTCTTCGGCTCAGCACGCTCAGCAGTAGAGGTCCCATCGATCGACCTCCAAAAAATCCGCGGAGGCGGCGCACCCAGTCGGTTGATCAAAGACTGGGACGTCACCAATCCTAGTGGTAGCTGCCGTTCCATCATCTCATGATATCCATTTCCGGTGAAAAAATTGGTGCCGGGATTGGAGCCATCACCCCCTTCGGATCGAAAGGCCAAGATGGAAGATGGCCGCATGAGGCATCCAGCTGCCTGGCATTAAATTTGCGGGGTCCTGGTCTGGTCGGTTTGTTTTTTTACTCGCACCATTTCAAAATAATATTGATATAGATTGGTACCAATCATCCGAGCCAATTATAGATGGTACCAATTGATGTTAAATAAACTGCATTTCAACCTTGCAATTTATAGATCCCTTGGAGCATCGTGGTACCCATCGGCTTCTCGGTTCGACACCTTACTCACTTTATGGCCCAACAAATCAGGTGTGGTCTGATGGGGAAGCTGTATCAAAGACAGATGTACGTAAGGTGACTTTGTATCTTCTTAGAGATAAGTTTGATCATACCAGACGAGGATTGCAACTGAACTAATATATCAAACTAATCTCACAAGTTGGTTGCCCTGATTGTTCTTTCATCCATTCTGTAGACAAGGACGACCACAAATCTTCGTCAGCGTAGACATCAACCAATTTGCTTCCATATTGTCAAATATATATGCGTTTTTTTTGCTAAAATTTGGCGTTTGCGCGTTGAGATCCCAGTGGTTGGGTCGATGAATCCTTACTTTTGTTCGTCAAAACTCTCATTTGTGGTGGGTACTTTCAAATTTCCATGAGTTTCATCATTTTCAATCCCTACTCTTCTTTACTAAATCCCCATGTTTGGTGGTTTCTCATCCCCAAAATTTATGACTTGACTCCGCACTGAGGTCATCGAGGAGGAGGGGACACCTGCCTCCAAGGCCACGATGTCGCCGGCGAGATCGCGAGATGAGGCCGAGCATTTCATGCCATGGGGAAACCATGGCATATCAAGGGAGATATCATGGGAATATTTCCTGGGAAATGTATTTCCCATTGATCTTTAGATTCTATTTCATGGCATATCATGGCATTTCCCATATCATTTTTAAAGATCATGAATCATGGCATATCATGGGTGCTGGTCGGTCATGGTCGTCCCAGGTCATCCCAGGTGACCTCAAGCGATGGGATGACCATAGTTTTTGGTAAAGCGATGGGATGACCATAGGTTTTGAGTACGTTTACCAGAGGGTAATCATTATCAACCATATATTAACCTTCATTCACCACTATAAACCACTATTAACCATGATGGGTTACTGTACCCTCTGGTAAACGTTTACATAACTATGGAAAGATCCACCATGTTTAATGGGTAAATCCACTATCAATGGCCATTTTCAATAGCAAACTGTTTGATATGTGTTTTTTTTAAATCACTGATGGGTCTTACTGGGTCTTACTGGGTTCTAGTGCTGATTAGTTGGGTTTGAATATTTGTAAAGTAAATAAGTAAGGGGTTACAGCTCAGCTACTCAGCGATGTGGGCATCCAGCAATGTTACAAGCACCTTCCAAATGTAGAGGTTGTTTCAGTTATATATATATATATATTGTTGTTGGATCACATCGGAGTCAAGCGTACCTCCCAAGGGGTACCTTCCCACTCCTGGGTGTTTAATAAGCCCCTAGTGAGGGCTGATGGCGATGGATAACCCTGCATAAGGCCTTATTTGTTTTGGCGGACCTTTGGGGTATCCTTGGATTTAAGACCAACAATTTTGGGATTGTTGAGCACAAGAAAGTGGTTGATTGACAGGCAAAATGGGGCGTTTGAAGCTGCAAAATGGGGATATAGACATGGCATGGTATCGTTCACTACTCGTCACTAGCATTCTATCCTTTGGTTTCATGGGAACTCTCATAGCCCTTGATGAGAATCCCTCTCTCCCCCAACCAATCGAAAAAAATTGACTACAGGTTTCTGGCAATTCTCAACTCGAACTCTGATCAAACATGTTGAACTTAGTATTGGGCCTGGGCATCTCTCACATGATCCTTGTTCTTCTTGTGGGTCCATTTTTGTCAAACCACTGGGAAAATACGCCTGGCGCTGAGCAGCTGGAAGTTCCTGGAAGGGCTTCTTTCCCGCCCAACACAGCAGCAGAAACATTTACTACGTGGGACGAACCACCAAGATCACCAAGTACCATTGAAAACATGGAAAACAACCGAAATGGGTTCTGATATATTCTTATATGGTTTCTTGTTCAAGAAACCATCATATTTCAGGAGTACCTATGGTGTTCTACAACATCCTACAACAATTCCCTTCAACCAGAGAACGTTCGAAACTGCTAGACTAGACCCATAGAACCATTTCGAGTGATTCACTGCAAATCGAATCTTAGCATTGACTGATAGAGCCGTGGGTCAAAATGATCAATCGCCGTCAACCGCTAACTTCCCCCAAATCTCAATTTTCCAACAGAGGTTCTCATATTTAATATGTCATATTTCCAGATATTTCCGTGTAGTTTCCCTTTTCCGGGGTAAACAGCATTTTTGTCGCACTTGGGATGGCGGTTTCAACATCTTTCAACCCTCCAAAGTTGAGATCCGAAAGAGGAGGCAGGTTTCACCGCCAGGCCTTCTCCGCCTACTCCATGAGTCCCAGTTCCAGAGAGCCACGGAGCCCCATCAAGGCCAACGTACACCCCATGTCCGGAATCCGCATGATGATTGGTGGTGATTTAAGGCAATTAACAATGACATTGATCAATTTGAATCACATGATTTCTAAAATCACAATTACCACTTCCGGCAATTTTGATTTTTTGATGTCTATATGTGGAAATTGAAATCTCAGGAGATTGCGCCGTAGTTCGTCGGTTCGTCATAGATGACTTCAATTTCCCGCCATGAGGGATCGTCACCGAAAAGAAGGGAGTTATAGCTACTGGTTGTCTACCCATGTTGGCAGCATCTCCCATGTGTTGTGTTTTCAAATACCTGACTACCAAGTTTGGTTTGGTTACAGTGCTTACTTATTGACATACAGTATCCAACTGATATGATGATGGATTTTCTTTCATAACATTCAATATTCATCATTACTTCCATGATATTCCCATGACAATCCCATGATATGCTGCGAAAATATCCAAAAATATTCCCATCATTTCCCATATATTCCCATAATTTCGTATAAATTCCCATCATTAATAGCAGTATTTTCTTCTCTTTTCCCATCCGGCGCGAGGTGATCCGACGGGAGGTGCAGCACAGCGCCGCGCCGCCGGACGACACCGAGGCGACAACGGATGCGCCGCCGCCCGGGTGGCCCAATGCTTGCGACGATCACCCAGGGGGAAAACATCCATAAAGGATGATGGAGGCATGAGGGAGGTGTACTAAATGGATCTAAATGGGTTAAGTCAAGATTTCTAAGATTTTCGATGGAAAGAATCTATGCTTTTCTTTATGGAAATCCATGTGTTGACCCATAGTGATGGGATTTAAGATGGGAGTCCTTCCGAAGATGTGAAGACATGATTGGATGTCACAAACCCATCAGTGGAGAAAACCCATGTGGAGCCAAAATGATGAAGGATCTCCTTTTTGAACAATAGACAGGGGAGATTAAAGTGATTTGAGAAAGTTCAGAGACGGTGAATGTTCCAGCTAAAGTTCTTCCTACAGGTGTAGTCACAGCGCTAGTTGTTAGCAGGATGCGTGTCCAGAAGATCCACCTGAACGCCAGCTACGTTTTGTCTAATCCTTTTGCTGAAGTTGGTGGTCATCCAGCTCAATGACGATGGAGGATTCAATTATCAAGCACCCAGACCGCCCAGACCCATCGTAGCCATCGTAGAGGGTAATCGAATGCAGTATAACACCCGCCATCACTGATTTCTATGACAATAGCTTCTATATACATATGGTTAAACCAAACCAGCCAATCACTGAAACACGTGACACGACTTGGCTTAGGCCAAAGATCGAGGGCGCGCCCACGGAAGAAGGAAGTCCCGTGCAGGGCCTTCAGGCCTAAGGGGTTCTGGACAGCGTCGATGAGTTTTTTGTTGTCTCGCGGGTGACAACAGCAACCATAATGTGGAGAAAAATGTTCAAGACGGTCACTATTTGCGGGGTACCCCCTACCCAACCAGGGTTGATAAAATTCCAGGGTTGACATTCATGGGGTAAAAAGCTACCATTTGATGGGGATATGACAGGGGTTTAGCCAACAAGGATTGTTGGTTTCGTCGCAATCTGATCCAAATCATGATATCCTCACTCGTGTTGATACCTAATACAACCCTCTACATTTGGGGATTCTGTTTGTCATTGTCCAGTATTGGATCCTCATCACCTATCTATTATGCTTAGGGCCAATAGGTTTTGACATTGCTCAATTGACCATATAGTATCATATAGTGTTGTTCAGAAATGAGAAATCCATACCTGATTATCAATTTCAATGGACAATGTGATGGTAAGCCATTTGATGTTGAGTTTTGGGGTACCCATGGGTACCCTATTTCTGGGATAGACCCCCATGTCGCACCAGCTGAGAATAGGAGGCCACCACTTATATTTTGCAGTTGGCCCCATCTTTACTCGAGTGAACTGGCGATATGAACAAGCCTTCCATGCTTGCATCAGGGGTACTCAGTTTTCACGTGAAACATCATCAAACCACCTGAGTATCGGCTGGTGTCAAAGGATTAAAAATTGACCTTGATGGGCCTTGATTGACCGACGTTCAGTTCGATGTGTTGCTTCACCATCTAGTTACCCTCGGGTAAACTAACATAGCTATTGAAAATGGCCATTTATAGTGGATTTACCCATTAAAAATTGTGATTTTCCATAGTTATGTTAGTTTACCAGAGGGTAGTAGTGACTTTGAATGTTAGATGTGATGTGGTAAGATGTCATTGTATTGTCTAGCATGTCGGATGACCTAGCGGAAAAGTCAGATAGAATATACGGTTATGAGTCAAAACCCTGGCACCCTGGCACTCTAGGTACCCTAAGCAATCCCTAAGCCATAGCTGATTCCCCGAATTGTGGTAATAGGTAACTTGACCCATCCCCATATGATCACGCAAAATGTGCGACGAGTCGATTTGAGCGGGTTGGGTTTGTTGCTCAATCAAAACCATAAATTGATGTAACATGGCACAATAAAGATCCACCATCTCCAATCCACCATCCGCATGGCAATGAAGTAACACGGTAAAAAAATCCATTGCTGCTATTTATGGTTGATGTTCCGCACGAAAAATCGCCATAAATTGAGGAGTAAATCTCCCATGCTCTGACCCATTTTAGGCCAGGAAGCTTTAGGCTCTGGGGAAAAAATCAAAATTGGGCTGAATGATTTCAGGGTTGGTTAGGGCTGCTATTTTACAGTAAGTAAATTCAACATATATATATATACAATACATACATACATACATACATACATATATATATATACATGTGCATCCTGTATATACACCTATATACATGATATACAAATCGCTCATTTCACCAAGAAGCTGCCTTTTTGAAGCTTTGGTTCCCCCGGTTCCAGCTTTTTCCACATCAGAAGTCCCTTGACAGAGGCCTATCGTTCCACGCTGAAGCCTTTGGCGGACCTCAGTGCTCGACATATCTCGGGCTCCGTCAGGGTGCGCCCAGGGGGATGGAACCACATAGCCACATATTGGGACCACACAATGGGGATGTCTAATATGAAGGGGGATGGGATGAAGTACCTAAAATGTGATGAAATTGATGTGATTTGATGAGATTGTAGCGATGTTTGTTGCTGTTTTTACTGAAGGTCGATTAGTAGTCCATTAGTGAGGAAGCAACAGACATAGAGATTTGAAAAACAAACAAAAAAATGAAAAAGGCTGTGATTTCCTCTGTGCATCGGATACCTGAACAAACATTGCCGTTTTTCAGATTTTGAGTGTAACCTTTGGTCATCCCCACCCGGGGTAACAAATCCCCCTTTCGTATGGGTGTTCCTAGTGGAAACCAGAAGTCACCCGTTTTCCATCAACAGAAGCTTCATGATTTTGCCGAATTCGTGGCACTGCTCCGCTACACCTTCCGTTTGACCAGGTGTTTTTTATTGTCGACCCTAGTAGGTTTTGTCATGTTTTGTCTGTTCTTGGGACAGGGGAAGTATTTTTGAATAGGACGATTGTGGAATTGTCGATGGCACAATTTACTTTGGCCTGACAGCTGAAATGACTAGTCTCTGCTAAGAGTTAGTTATTATCTAGCATCGGGCACAAATGGTCCGGAGGCATGACGTGGGACACAGGTTGCGGGCCATCTGTGAAAAGGTTGAGAAGCGAACAACAATTTCTTGAAGATGTTTTTTCAATTCTTATTGGACCAGCCAGGCCATGTTAGCTGTTGCCTCCAGAATTGGGCAATGAGTTCTGATGGGGCCATCTGCCATGCATGACCACCGCCTTTGCGCAGCTTTCAGGGAGCATAGGAGCTACAGGGGCGGCAGGGCGGCGCTCCGCAAAATTGGTTTCTTTTACCGTTACCAGCACTTGCCATGCGAAAAACTACGGGTTGTCCTGAGATGGGCTCTTGTGTCAGGCTTTCAGCTTGCATCATTCTCCATTTCTACGTTTTGGTTTTGGGCCGCCATGGCTAGGCCTTGTACAGAAGGCATTGAACCAATCCTTTGGCGACCTGCCTGGAAAGTTTCATATGCACAATTGAACATCAATGATGTTCATGTGAACGTCATGGCTGTTCATGTGAACGTCATGGTTCCCAAAGATGTAGGTCACAGCGTGCCGTGGGGGGAAACATGACATGTACTAGCTGGTCTGGTTTTTTTAGCTGACATTTTTCTTGGGCGCGCCACTTGGCTCCATCAAAGAGCGATAGTAGAGGATTGTTTTTATTGAGTGGTGATTTGTGCGCTCGACCCTCTGCCTTTATTTGTGATGCAAAACTGTCCACTGAATGACGCGGTTTTTGTCCGCACTATGCATCATCCCAGGCTTCCACCAACTTCACTATTGTTGCTTTCATGTCGGAGGGGTTTGGAGGTGTCGGGCCTTGAGTCTTGAGCCTCAGACATCCACTCGTTTAATCTCGTTTACGCCTCCCAAAAGAAAATTGCAGATCCCCTTTCCAGGATGCTTTCTGGCAGTCCATCATTTTGTTCTTCAGTCAATTTTCTGAGGGTACCGGCTGTGCTTCTTCAGTTTGGACACATCAAAATTAGAAAAATTCAGCCCGACATTTTGAAAGCAATCATAATTCTAGTCGGAACCGTTGTTTCGTCATCTTGCTGTTTACATCCCCTGTTTGAAGGATGCGTCATGGCCACGCCCATGTCCACAGTTTCTCGATGGCCTCATTGGCATCACCCACACTTGCTGTAATCGGCTGAGTGATCTGGTCAGATAGCCCTTATATTTTCTCACTAGGCAGGTCCCTTTGTACGTGCATTGCCTGTCATGTCTCGTGTAGCTAAGTGGATTTACTTCTTATGCATCACGGGATGTGCAAGCATTTACTGCAAAGCCGAACAGGAATGAACCGGATGTTGAGGCAAAGAAGCATTTAAACAAGACTGAGGAACCAGGTTTCTGCTGTTTTACTGCCAAACATGAACCCGTGTATTGTTTGACATGTTTCAAATCAAAAAAGAATCTTCATATCTCTTTCGCTTGGGAAAGATAAAATACCAGCATCTCCCAATCATCTTAAATACCACCAATGAGGGATCCTGACTCAGGTCCAAGACGGTATTCAATATGATCGAGGAACATATGTCTATGGTCATTAATTCAGCTTTGCTACCTAACAACCGGTTCCGTGGTTCCATGGTTCTGTTCCGGCCTTCAGGGTTATTCGGAATTATTGTTTCTTAGATGTGATTGTTGTTAGATAGGTGTCTTTAACACTGAGGTATACCCCCAAATAGCCATTTATGGTGCTAAAATCACGATAATGATCATTAAGCTGTGGGTTTGCGGGTTCCCTGTTTTAAGATAATCCCCTTTTTTTGGTGCCAAAATCGTGAAAAACACCGCGTGTTCGCCCTGTTCATAGGCCTCCTGCGGCGACGACGACGAGGTGCGCGACGAGGAGCTGAAGAACGTGTCGCTGCGCTCGGACGATCATCACGAGGTCATGGAGGAGCGACATGGCAGTGGTAATGGATGGTAGGTAGTAAATGGAGGTTGTTTTTCATGGATGATCCTTAAGGTTTTCTGGGGTGCAATACTAAAATCATCGAATGGTTTGGAGAATTCATCCAAAATTGTTTATTACCAGTGGAAAAACCAATGGTTTGGGTGGTGGGATGAGGAGGTGCTGGGAAGCAATAGGGAACCTATGGTTCAAGACACCATAAATGGCTCTCATGATTTTAGGAATTATGCCTATTTTGGGGGTAAATGGAGGTGTCCTAAAATGGAGGATCCCCAAGTCACCATGGGTTGCAAGACCTAAAATGTGTTTTTTTGGATGATTTGGGGCACACCTATTTTTAGGAAACTTCCAAATCAATAGTATCCATACCAGTCCATTCATTTTTCCCAAAGGACATGATAGAACAGGTGGTTGATTAGATGATGAGGTGATACCCTCCGGTAATCAAACTGGGTTGGATTGAAAATGTTCATCAAAAATTGACATTTCGACGCGAAATTCTCTATATAGGTTGTAGGTTGTCCGTTGCCATGATTGATTACCAGAGGGTGACCAACCTTCAACCAATACATGATATGATTTAAATAGGAAAATTGCGGGCAAATGAGGTGTAATGGGGATATAATGGGGATATAATGGGGATATTACATATTCCCACCCCTTGGACAATACGTTTTCCAGTTGGAGGTTCTCACATTACAAAGGGTTTCATGTAGAGTTGGGATGAGTATGACCTACGTCTATCCAATTTCAGCCCCCCTATGTTTGACCACACAACTCTCTACCTGTCTTTGGGCTACATCTCCCATGATTGACTGACGCCATTGCGCGTCGCTCTCACCAGTTCCAGCCATCGGCAACGCCCACAGGAGCGACGGCATTATGACGAAGCGCCTCGCAACAAAATGCACAAAATGGGAGTCTGGACGGTGGTTTCACATATGGGGGTTTCCTAAATAGGAGTATCGGCAAATCATCCATCCACGAATTTCCATGACTTTCCATTATAAACAATCCTTTTTCGGGTACCTCTATTTGGGGAACCCCCACATTATGGTTTTGATATGTTTGTATATTTGCCATCTGGGATGGTGACCCCGGTTGACACCAGAGGGGACGTTAGGTTGACCCAAACGTTTGTGGGATGACATGGTAATCAAACAAACATCCAGGCCATTGGCTGAATCGCAGTGATAGGTTGATGTCCTCATTGCATGAATAGCCCCATTGGCTGATCGAAAAACCCTATGGGGCCCCATGGGACCCCAAAACATTTCGGCCTGAAACACCCATGTTGTCTTAAAAAATGGTCGCTCCCTCGCCACCGAAGGCATGGAAACCACCAAGAATAGGGGGTTGTTGTGTGGATAGGGAATTCAGCAAAAAGTGATGCGAGATATTGATATGTGTTAGCATATTGTGGTGATGCCAGCCAAACGCTCGATTGTTTGCCATTTCCATAGCAACCCCAAAAAAACATAGAACCCGAAGTCACCACAATTTTGTTTAGATATTTTCGTCAAAACTGCCGTTTCAAACGGGGAGCTGGGAGCCCACCGTCCTTGCCACACCGTGGATCCGTTGGTTCTGAGGTGGCCGATGTGGCGAGCAAATGGTCCTTGAGCACTGGGCCCTCGGGCTGTACCCTGCACCTCGGCCTTGTCGGCCTTGTCGGCCTTGGCTTCGGTTTCTTTAAGCCATGAACATGAGACATTTATATTTATGGGTTTATGAGTTATGTTATGTTAATTTAATAATGTTAATAAACTCACTATGAGCCAACTAGTTATGTGATGTTATGTAATGTTTATAGTTTTTTCTGGTGATGTATCATAAACTCATAAACACGCTGTCTGTTTAGCAATGTTTAGTATTATAAAGCCTTATTAGTAGCAACTGTAGATACTATATATAGTCGTATTTGTTGATGTCCAATTCTGATGTTTGTCACCAACTGGACCCGATGTTGGCGAAGTGTTTGCGGATGCTGCATCGCACGGATTGATCAAGATCCTATCGCTCCATTGAAGCCCTTCCCCCGTGGTGAGAAATGTGGTTGTTTTGTTCAAATTGGGATTTGTTGTGGGGGTTTTCATTGAGGGCGATGAGAGTGTATCCATGTGTATTTGATATTTATATGGTTGGATACCATGTTTGGGCCCAAGTGTTTTTTGGGGATGGGTTTGCTGGCCATCAATCCTCAGTTACCAAGAACCTACACTACTTATACGTAAAGCCACTCAAAGCCAATGTAGGTGTTTCAACCATGGGGAGCCCATTTCCCATGTAGAAGGAAACTTTTTTGGTATATTGTACACAATGCTTGGACAACCCGACCCTCATGTTTTTGGCTATACTTTGTTTGGTTAGGTTCCCATGATATCCCCATAATATAATATAATAAATATATATATATATATCAGCATGCATACATCCATATCTTGTTAGTGAGTCATTTAGTATGTATTATCCTTACATCCAATGAATCCCCACTGAATAGCCCTTCAATAGCTACTCTTGATGATGAAATCAGTTCAATTTCTGTTATTCCAGCATATATCCATATTGTTGTTCACTTCTATCAGTCTATCCATGAATCCCCATGAAGCAGCCATTAAATAGCCTTTTTTGGAGGGTGAAATCCCCCCAATCTCCACAGTGAAAGCCCCCGTTCGCTTCACCTGCCGCCGTTTCGCCTTCTGTCGAGGCCCATAGTTCCCAGCTTGGAGAGTTTGTCGTCGCCCAAGCAGCAGCGACCCAAGGATGTCCGAAATATCCGGGAAAAGCTGGGTGAATGATGAATTTAAGAGATCTTTTAAAGGGTTTAAGATGTTTGTTTTTAAGAAAAAAACTATGATTTGGGTTTTGTTTGACTTACAGTACATTCTCTGATAATTATTTGATATACTAGCTTTGTCTTTCCAAAACACCTGTGCCTTCCTGGGGGTTTTACATTCCACATGGGAAGCCCAGACTTCCGCACAAGGATTGGTTCATCTCCGGGCAAAAATTGATCAAATTTAGCCATGTTGGAGTCCCGAAATCCAAGTGATGAGCCATGATGAGCCTCATGCATATCATGCTACAGGGCTTCCAATATCCCAGAAATTAGATCCACTGCAGATCAGAGATGAATTTGATGGATCAAAGTAACATCACAGCAATTTTCTGTATAGAAAGTGTGTAACCACGATTTTATCCACGATTTGTAGACATGGATTTGACTTCCCCATTTTATTGGTGGTTCCCAACGTTCGAACCGGTGACCAACGTCACCAGGAGTTTCGGGTTTTGGTGCCTCCCGGCAAACCGCATGGCCTGAACCTCACCACGGAGGTCGGGGGTGGGTGGTCGGTTGACTGTATAGTCATCCAGAAAGAGATAGAACATGGAAAGTTCAAAAATGCCTCAATACAATGAGAATATTATGTGTTGTTTTAAGATGCTAAAAATCCATAGTCATGCCATAGTCTATCTACTTCATGATGATGATAGATTCATGTTTTGTGGTCACAGTCAGGCATTTCAAGAAATCTTCGGCAGAAATCAGTTTTCTGAAGCTTCCATCACTTAACTATTTGGACAGTTTTATTGTTTTAGGACAACAAACTGAAGACGCTCCTCCCAGCTCCATCAACTGCGCCGGTGAGGACGGACTCATCTTGAAGATCAAAGAAGTGGGCGAGGGCCGAATCAAGGACCACTTTGCTTTTGGCGCTTTTCGGTCACGTCGGGATGGACCCCGGTGGTTTTTTGGCACCGGAAATCCACCAAGAGGTGGGCCATACTTTCCATCCTTGCCATGGGCCTCACCTGGACAGGACTGGAACCTGCAGAATCCGTCTCTGCACGAGCCCCAGTGGATCAAAATGGCCATGTCCAGAGAAAGTTGATGTATTTTTTTGCTGAGAAACCATGGTCCATGCTGGAAATGCTGGGGAAAAAGTGATGACATTTTTCTGAGATTTGATTGCGGCTGTGGTTCAACAAAAAAGGGATGAACCTGCCGATAGTAACAAAGATCCGACTAAAGTGGTGATACCAACGAAATCAGTAGCAAACCAACTGGTGACCGGTTGGTGAAGGGGGGTTAATGCTGCGCTGTCTTTGCAGAGAAAGATGTGACACCCAGCTAAAGATTGAGTTGTGTGCATCACCAGCTGTGACAAGTAACAGTCCCATTTTTCGTTGGCAAAATTCCTGTTGATGTTTAAAGCCCCATTTTTGGCTAGTTACTATATGTTAATACTAGAAAATCCTAGAAAAAAGCCCCTGGATCCTCAGGCAAGTGAAAAAGTCGGACCACATTGTCCAAGTGAATTTGGTGAACTTTGGCGCCGATGCCATGAGAGCAGAAATCTCCAAGGACGCGCCAATTGTTTGTGCGAAGAAATTTGGGATGGGAAATGATGCACAGGCGTTTCTCCATGTGTTTTTTGCTGCCTGAGATCATCTGATATCCTGATTTTGTGATGTAAAGTCTGTAAAGTTGTCAAACTGTAGACCCACTGACTGCATGCCCTTGATTGACAAAGCGCACTTTCTCCCAACTCCTGGAAACATGACAACCACTATGGGACCCATGTGACCGGTATGACCCCAGTGAAATCCATTATAATGATGATAATGATATGTCCTATTCCACCATATCATTATCATTACCCCGGTTATATATGACAATGTCCTATAATGTCCTACCATATGATAAACTAGTTGTAACCATACCCAAAATTGTAATGATGCCAGAGCATGCCAGAGCCATTATAGTGGTATATCCATGGTATATCCTACACACTAATGGTTCTGACCACACAGAAAGCATATATATATATATATATATTCCATTAATAAACCATATCTATATACATACATATATATATATATATATATGTGTATATATATATATATATGTATATATGTATTATAGATATATAGTATATAGATATTATAGATAGATAGATAGATATATATATATATATGTTCTAAGCACTATGATTTGCAGATTTCATGGCACCCACTCGGATCATACGGCCTTGCCGTTGCAGGAGGAGAAGGCCTTGGACCTCACGGTGCGCAGCCGTGATCACCGGCGTCCCAGCTCCAAGGCGCGGCTGGAGGATCCAAAACCATCCCAAATTGGGATGGAAAAAATGGTTTACCCTCTGCAATTTATGAGCCCCAGTTGGTTTACCCTCTGGTAATTTAACATAGCTATTGAAAATGGTCAATGATAGTGGATTTTCCCATTGAAAATGGTGATTTTCCATAGTTATGTTAAAATACCAGAGGGTATGATTTATGGTAACCAACCAACCAGTGATTTAATGGTGATTTTCCATGGGATTTATGGTGGTTTAATGGAATCGAATGGGATTTACCCTCTGCAATGTGAGGCCCCCCAAACGTGATGTGAATGTTGGTGACTAGATTCGCCCCAGTAACTAGTTCGTTATAAGTACCATAAACCATGGTTTACCCTCTGGTTATGACTACTGTAACAATAGTCTATAGGTCACTATAGTTCTAAGGGTTAAGCACCATTAAATCATCATTTTTCTATATTTTTGTAGGGTTACCATCTGGTTATGACTAACAGTTCGCTGGCTGGAAAATCCCCAAAATAGCCATGGAGGTTTAGCAAACGCTGGGAAAATCATCTATTTCTATGGATATAGATGGGCCATCTATACCATGGCTATGTAACAAATAACCAGATGGTAATGAATAAAAGCACCATCAAAAACAATTCTTTTAAGGATAATGAAAAATTATTCCGTGGTATTTACTAGAAATTTACTAGGTCTTCAATTTCAAGGTGTTGGATCCAAAGTTTGGGGAGTTTCTGGGAAAACCCACGATTTTTCTTGCTTTGTTTTGTGGTTCTGGGGATTTTTTTCGGATCATAGTTTGTGCCATCGATTTAGTTATGCAAATGTTCGATTGTATCGCACAAAATCACGCAGTCTACCCACAAAAATTAGGTAAACGGCACACGTATCAAGAAAAATAAGTAAAATGAACTAATTACCCCACCCTTTTCGTAAGTAAATCAAGTAAATTGAGCCCGAAACAAAAGCTCGTAGCAAGTTCGTCAAGAAGTGGGGTGGGTCCCAAGAATCACCTGTAGATTCTACATGTTTTATCATTTTTTGCCATGTTCAATTCCAGTCCTCAGTCTTGGACTGGAACAGAGGCTTTTGAACTTCAACCGAAGAAGTCTGGGAACTTGCCTGTTCAGTGGACAGAATCACTCCCTTTTTTCCTTTCTCAAACACTTGTGATGAAAATTCAAAAGCTCAGCTTTGTGAAAGAACACAAAATGTGGATTTCCCAGAATAAACTATACATTATAGTATGTACGGAATGTGTTTTTTTCCAATATGAATCAAAATCTTAATATAATAGTACTCAAGATATAAGAAAGTGAATATATATATATACGTATATATATATATATATATATATATATATATATATATATATATATATATATATATATATATATATATATATATATATATATATATATATATTTTGGGTTTATA
>Ga0126342_10003890_pt1 | contig 25074 bp, 23 predicted proteins | sample Cyp1metagenome_FD_92528 | JGI IMG/M metagenome (GOLD analysis project Ga0126342, IMG submission 92528) | Coral microbial communities from Lord Howe Island, Old Settlement Bay, Australia - Cyphastrea 1 metagenome | ecosystem: Host-associated > Invertebrates > Cnidaria > Coral ...
GGTTGTTGGCTTAAATCTGTTGGGTTTTACCCTTTGGAAATCAATTCCAAAAGGTTGTGGACCAAACGATTTAAGGCATTTTTTTCCAGGACTAGACCCTTTTGAGCGGTACCACGGGCTATCTTTGGTAAACTAACATAACTATGGAAAATCACCATTTTCAATGGGTAAATCCACTATTTCTATGGCCATTTTCAATAGCAATGATCCTCCTCTGGTGTACCTCTGGTGAGAATGAGGGGGCATGAGCCCCTTAAAAAATAACAAGAACATCAAGCAAATCTGAAGATCAAATGGGGTCAGACCCCAGCATCTTATTTTTTGAGGTGCTCAACCCATCAAGTTAACTGACAGAGATAGCATGATAGCAAAGATGCACAGCTGTATTTTGTGAAACCTTCCAGAGATTTGGAATCACTTGGACATTATGGAGCATATGAAACTGAAAATGGATAATTCGAAAATGGGTTGGCCCCCTTCATTTTCTATTGCCTCCCTTGGCCAACAAAAGACACACGGGCAGCTCACAGCAGCCAATGAGATTTCTTCAGTTTGTTTATATTTATTTGTATGTTTTCTAGAAACCATCCAGACGTCAGAATTGGAACCAATTATATTTATTTGTATGTTGGAGGTTGGGTCTTGCCATTTTGGGGGTTTTCCTTCAAAGATGATTAAAACCAATCAAATAAGGAAACAAGATCAACCCAAAAGAAAATGCCGGAGCCCGAGGTCCAACAGTTGCCAGGTGGAGGGGGCCTGACGTCATATATTCTTTTTGTACCCGTCCATTGTATATTTTGCTTGGGTTTTCCTATCTTACCTTAGGCATCCTTATGCCCTCTCATTTTATTGGCATTTTGTCCTTAGGCCCCTGCATTTTTGTTTATATTTTTTGAGGGGTTCCACCCCCGTCCCCGGCACCAGGAGTGCTGCTGCAGCATCAACTTTGAGTCCATGCCTTAGCCGCCCTGGCGCAGGATGGAGTCACTGGGTGTGTCGAGTGAAAACTGATGCTACGGACTATATTTGGAATATTTACTATACCCATAGGATCCATGTATGGTATATATGCTAACAATGCTAACATTTGGGGTATATTGATGGTAAATGTTACCATATATAGCATACATGGATCCGTCATGGGTATAGGAATATTTACTGTAGGAATATTTGGAATATTTGGAATATATATACATTGAGTGCAGTTTCAATAGGAATATTTGCATATATTTACATAATCAATGGAAAATCCGCATGATTGATCTTCCTATTGAAAGCTCCATTTTTTTGGGGGATTGAAAAAATATTGCCATGTTTGATTGCTGCGGGGTACATCATCTACGATCATCTATGAACTTTGACGCTCAAAGTATTTCTCCCACCATTGCACATTCGCTCCAATATGGCATGATTGCACATGATTGCACCTCTTACTGTATCCCATTTGAGTCTTTGGTGGCAATCCCTATCAAGCTGATGGTTATTGTTGACCAATAAGTCATTGTGGAACGACATTTCCATACATTTCCTGGAATTCTTTGGATATGTCAGAACCGAAGGTAGGGCAGCAATGGGCAGCACATCTTTGCCTTCAACTGAGGTTTGATTCGATAACGCGCCCATGAAGCGATCCCAGAATCGAGAGCCGGCCCAGTTGACGCCAGAAATGAGTAGGAGGACAGTGTTAGTTGGAGACATTCTGAACGTTGATTCAATGACATTCAATTGTAAGTTCAAAGAACATGACGGCATTCTGAACAGATCAATTGGATTGGATAATTTTCGGATGATCATTGAGATTATTCATCCATTATTTGTATCATCATCCTCATCATAGATTACTGATCATAACTATGGAAAATCAACATGTTTAATGGAAAACTCACTATAAATGGCCATTTTCGATCGTTATTGTTATCACAGATATCAGTGATCGGCAATGTTGTGACTCCCCGGGTGTGGGTGAAATAGGGATCTTTTTTTGGGCGCCCCAAGGAAGATTCACCCAGAAAAAAATCCCTGCGATTTTGATACTGAGAATGGTGATTTAGTTCGGATTTACCCTCTGGTAATTTAACATAGCTATTGAAAATGGCATTTTTTAATGGGAAAATCAACTATAAATGGCCATTTTCAATAGCTATGTTAAATTACCTAATGACTTATATAATCCCTTCCCTAGGTAGTATTCAACAGCCCCCATAAATCATCATAAACCATGGATTCGGAGGCGATTTATATACACATGTTATATACTGATATACTTGGGACCGTAGAATGGGGATGAGCACCGCGCGTGTCTCACCTGGGTCACCAATTCCGGGTCGCTTTGTTCGGAGAAAAGGTATGGGATGACACCTGGGAGGCGCAGTAGCTCCCCAAATTGGAATCAAGATTAACGTACCCTCTGGTAAACTAACATAGCTATGGAAATCACCATTTTCAATGGGAAAACTCACTATAAATGGCCATTTTCAATAGCTATGTTAGTTTAGCAGAGGGTAAGTGAAGAATAGGACATAGATGGACATAGTACTGTATGTGGTTCCACAATGTTTCACAGATATATTTTGTGAATGCTATTCCATGCTATTATCACCCTATGCCTGGATTGATGTCAGCCCAAAAATACCAACAGTTGTAAGTTACTCCTGTTGTCTCCAACATGATGCAACGTCATGTGGCACCCAGTGTAGGCATTAGCCTCTGATAAACTAACTGTTTGCTATTGAAAATGGCCATAGAAATAGTGGATTTACCCATTGAAAATGGTGATTTCCCATCGTTATGTTAGTTTACCAGAGGGTATAGCAATTGAATTCACTACAGTTAGGTGAAGACAATGTGATCTAGTGGGTCGATGGCTTGAAGGGACCCCCGTGATGCAACGGATTGGATGTCAGGTAAGACACTAATGATTCAGGTACGAGGCAAAATCATGCATCATCAGGCGCCATGGGAGAGGATTGCAACATATTGTAACTACAGGTAGGAGGTAGGAGTTCCATCCAGATCCAAAGCCATGATCATGATGCGTCGCATGGCCGCTGCCGCATATCCCTTCAGTCCATAGATTAGGCGGGGTGGAAAGACATGTGTTATTTTAGTGTTTGGTTTCTTTCGTCACGCTCGCTGATTCAAGACTGGCAGGAAAAAGCACCAACGTAGAAAACCATATTCAAGGCAGACAGCATCCAAAGCAACAGAAACCATAGATTCAAAGTGTCAACTGACGACCCTTGGCATGACCGGTAGCACTTGAGAATTCCTCGGTGCAGGACGTGAGAGTGAAGGTACTAAAAGCGATGGTAGTTCATGGCCTGCCTTTGTAACAGCAGCTTTTGGGGGAAAGGGAGAAGCAACACACTTGTAAGAACTTTTGACCATGCCTTTTTAATCAGTGGTCTCATCAGGATCTCTATATCATCATATATACAGATATATGTATATCTGGTTGGTGGTTTGGAACATTTTTTATTTTCCCATATATTGGGAATAGTAACCCCAACTGACGAATATTTTTCAGAGGGGTTGAAACCACCAACCAGATATGTATATGAGTGTAAATACAATTCCATGATACGATCGAACAATTGGAATCTACGGTGAAGGGCCGACATACAGACGCAAGCAGTGCGTCCCATGCAGAGTCAGATTGTTTTCGGATTGTTTTCATCCACTCGACCAGAAGGGTATTATTCACACCTAATTGCAGACCACCAGTAACAAAATGTAATCACGGTATGCGTTATCAGATCTTGTCTTCTCAGCTGTTGATCTTGTCATTCTCATTTCTTCACCAGCAGCACCAGCAGCACCACCACCACCAGCACCAGCATTGTCATCACCACCATCATCACCATTATCAGTATCACCACTATCACCATGATCACCACCAACACTAACACTAGGATCACCATCATGACCACTATCAGCAATGATTTGAATCTGCATCCTGCTTCAACCGATCCTTAATCCGAATTTCCCTTTCTTCATTCCGCATTTAGCAATCTTGATTGATAGATTCAGATGAAATTTGAACGTATTGCAACATCTCCGTGAAATAGGGCCAATGTTTTCTTTGTTTCTAAGTTATATCCCATAGTTCTTCACCCCTCAGATCAGGATACAGGAGAGAAATGATACACCATGATATAACTTAGAACCATGTTCCATTGTTTCAAACTTCCCATACGTTTCTCTAAGGTAAGTTTCTATATGTTTCTACAATTTAGAAACACATCCTATATTATATCCCATCAGTTTCTATATGTTCTCTTGGATCAGGACATGGCAGAGTCAGATGCGCCGGCGGCTCCCGCCGAGCCCGCCGCCGAAGACCCCGCCGCGGACGCGGCACCGGCGGCCGCACCGGAGCTGCCAGCGGAGGCGGTGGCGCAGGCAGGGGGATATCTACGGGATATGAAGAATGAATGAACATGGCATACACACACACACGCATATATATATAATTATATGATAATATATATATAATTATATAATATAATATATATATATAATTATATAATATATATAATTATATAATATATAATATATATAATTATATAATATATAATATATATAATTATATAATATATAATATATATAATTATATAATATAATATATATAATTATATAATATAATATATATAATTATATAATATCATAATATATATAATATAATATATATAATATATATAATATAACAATATATATATTATTATATTATATATATAATTTAATTGTATATATGTACACACACACTGTGTACATACATATAACCATATGTATATAGAATTATACATATGTTTATTTCCAGAAAGCAACATTATGAACCAACATGTTTTTTTGTTCTTATCATCAAGCAGCGGGGTTTTTCATCACGACTGGGCGACGAGTTCATCCACTATGGAGGGACACAACAGTCGTATGCGCTTGACGCTCCAGGCATGACATTTGGTGCCGGGATGACTATTCAATACTATGAATGTAAACTGGGTAAATTATAACGACCTCACTGCGAACTCACTGGAAATCATAGTTAGTAAGGGAAATCATCCCCAAATGGCCTTAATTCAGGTTAGTGAAATATTATAATTTACCCAGATGCAAACATTTGTCATCCCAGGCAGCGAATAGTATTGTAGTAAGCATCAAACCTGGATGACTACGGTACTGTTCATTCCTGAAACTCAAACCTAGACGGTTTGGTACCACCAATGACGAGTTGTACAGGTCCATTCACACTACTGGGACCACGGGTCCCACCAACCAAATATGGATGCATAGTCAACACAAATGAGAACACCAACCTGGTTGATAAGTAGTTTGTAGTGGTCAAAATTTGGTACCGTACCCTAGTGAAGAACAGCAAGTGAACGGATTAAACGGGATGATAATTTTGGCTGTTCATCTGCCCTATTCACTTCAAGTAGTCTAGTTTTTGACTCATCCTGGGTCGATAGATACCGCCGCGGGCTGTTGTTAGTCTAAGACTTCCAATAGGCTCCCGAGCACTTGGCTTGCTCCTCGAAAGCTTACCCGGTATACCCCAAACCCAACCAAAATATCTGAGGATTACCCTCTGGTAAATAAACATAGACCCTGAAAATCACCAATTTTTAATGGAAACTAGTCTTCCAATCCCTATCTGCCAGGGTCTATGTTAATTTACCAGGGGGTATGTTCCATCTATTTTGTAACGGCCACTTCAGCCGCGGAACGATCTCGGTTGGGTGTGATACTCTCAGGCAGCGGGAGATTCGGCCGCAGAGGAGCGGAAGTTGGGTAAGACAAAAGGTCAAACCACCAACGTCCCTTCTTTATGGCAATCATTTATCATCATTTATCTACAAAAAGGGTTCACCAAGCCTGATGGTCACAGAGGATCCAATTTGGACTTACCACGAAGAATAGAGATTTAGCCCGCAAAGAATGGAAGAAAATGAAGTAGGGAATCTGGGAATTTTATTGACTGAAATAGATCATGAACCTTTTTTTTTTTGATTCCAATTTCCCCCCGCTGCGTCCTATTTCCTTGGAGCCTGGCCTTGTGGAGCTTGACGTGGATCTTTATGCCCAGCGGGCCGAGCTGATGGGAATCACACTTTGGGAAAGATCCAATATGTTCGCTCTCTTCAGAATCATCACTTTAATCCCTGGAAGTGGATGGCGTATCGAGTTCCTCAAACAGGTTTTTTCAAGTGACTCCCAACCAAACTCTCATGACGAAGACAATTTTCTATTTTTCTTGGGACAGAAACGTCATATTTTCAGCCACAGGGTGGAGAGGCTTCTCCTGCTTCGCCCACAGAAACAGAAGGCTCCACTCAACGGCGAGAGAAGTGGAATGGCTTCAGCTGATGTTTTGTTTACCCTCAGTAAACTACCATAGCTATGGAACATCACCATTTTAGACAGGTAAATCAACTATAACTAAATAAAATGGTGTGATTTTCCATAGCTATGTTAGTTTATCAGAGGGTAGGACTTCTTTGTTTTTCACAATGCTATCTCCTGTGGCTTGAACTATTGAACCCCCCATCACTGTGTTTAGGCAGATACCCGTAATGGATCGTAATGAGGTTTTTGTTCCAATCAAGCGACCCAGCACTCAAGCTATGGCATAAGTAATGAGAAAAGAGTATTTCTTGGTGTGGCGAACTGTGGCGAATTCTACTGACCGACCTGTGTTCGAGTTCGAGCTGTTTCTTCCATTCGGTTTGATATTTTCCTTTTTCCTCATCTTTGGATGTTGTGGCCAGCAGAATTCCATGAATCTGTTGGAATCGAATATGGGCAGCACAATACCCGCAACAAAATCCTGAAGTTCAAGATTAGCCACCCCGGTCGCCTGCCAGCTGATGATAGCCCTACCGAGAAGGCGGTGGTTGGATGATGCATCTGGGACAACCAGCCAAAAGACTTTTCTAATGGGAATCCTGGGATGTTTTTTGTGGAAACATGTGGAAACTATCCAAAACTTTGGATTCAATCAAGAAGCATGGGGATTTCCTGGGAATGACAGGAGCACTTGTTTCATGGAATTGTTTTTCCTATCAAAAGCTATTTCTTCCATGGAATTCAATATTTTGATGGCTGGCTGGGAGTTCAGCTTCCAAGTTCTGTGCTTTGGAGCCCAAATGGCTCGCTCCTCAACGCATGGTTCTCAGCTGAATGCTACAGCAAGGTGCCACTGCAAGTGGTTCAATCCCACGGCTGGAATTATGCAAATATAATCATATTATATATAAATAAATATATATATATACACGTATATATACATTATGTTGATGGTCACTACTATTGTGTTTGTGGCAATGTAAGAGCCCTATACTATTTTATGTTCTTTGTTTAATTGAGATATTTTGATATATCTATATATGGGATTTGCAGAAGTGGCAGGAGTTCCTGCTATAGCCAGCACCACATGTAGCGGCCTGTGGATCAGGTGGTCAGGAGGGCTCCTCCAATGACGAGGTGCAGCAGGGCGCAGAAACCATGGTGGATGTAGGGGATGAACACATTTATGACTAGGACCATACAGTGGGGCCTCTTGAAGGTAGGAGTAAAATTGGTGAAATTTGTGACTGTGTCAATTGTCGACTCCATGTTTTCTTAGGATTTTGAAGCAAGTGTTTCCTTCCATAATCCCAAGTGACGAGCATATTTTTTCGGGGGGTTGAAACAATCAGCCAACAACATGTTGGCATAACATACGACGATTTACCCTCTGGTAATCAAACATTGAAGTTGAAAATCCTCTATAAATGATGTTTTGATGGGAACATCGCTTATGACATTGGAGGATTTTCCATTCCCATGTTTGATTCCCAGAGAGTATCCATTGATTTACCAGGATTTACTTTTTTTTTTTTTATATCCATAGTTATATCCATAGTTATATCATCCATTAATAAACCATTATATTATGTCCATTAATATCCACTATATGGATAATATCCATTATTTACCAGGATCATTGGAGGATTTACCATTGATTACCCAGGATTTATACCATTGATCCTACCATCGAAGGCCTTGGATCAGCATTGCAGGCAAGCCTCCAAAGAGATCATCGAAGGAATCCGCAGGAAGCGCAGCTCTTCGTGCGGGCGCTTGGACACCGCCAAGTCCGGCAGGGTGGCCACAGGTGGTGTCCGACAAGATCAGACCATGAGGGGCTTATTATAGGGATATCCTGGTATCCTATTATATATATATACACAATAATATATATATATATATATACATAATATTATAATATATATATAGTAATATAACATACTGCATAACATATATATATATATATTATGATAATAAAAGATATTATATAATAAAATATCCTAACACCTCAGAAATGCGATAAACGCCAACAACTGGTGGGTGACCTACACATATTTAAGTTATTTTCGATCCTACCTTTGATGATACGCATGGACCAATATTGGACCCATGGGGATCACATGGGATCAATGTTGTGAGGAGAGCAGAAGCAACATGGGGGTTTTTATCACTATGGTTTTTAAATGGTATGACATCAGCCAGTGCGGATTTGGAAAAATCCCTATGATTTTGCAAATGTGGGACGTTAAATAGTCTGAATTCATCCACAACTATCAACTTTTTTGCTGTGGAAACCAGGGTTTTTCGGTAACAGGGTGAATTTGTGATGATCTTTTCTAATCCCGATGATTGCGCTTGGCCTGATCAATTTTCTGGCAGTTCAATCGGACCATGAAGGGGAGCATTTGGGGGCATGAAGTGGCCATTTCAGGCGCTCCTGAAATTAGAACGGGGAAAAATGGAGGCATCATTTTTCCACGCTTGTTTTTTCTATTAAATAGTTTGTGTTTGTTTATACTCATGCTCTTTTGTTTTCTCTAGTCTCTAGTTTTTCCATGTTTCCTTTTTTTTTGCACGTCCTTTTTTTAAAGAAGGGAACGCGTTTTTCTTTTGCAATACATCTTCAACCACACTTCTTGAAAAGAAAAGGACACTTACTTTTGCCACTACTCATTTCGAAAAGAAACGCGAAAGTCATTAGACAGATGTGTTGGCTTAAGCTGCTTGCAACGTGTTTGAGATTCTATGAAGTTCTATGCATTCATGTTTCCACGATATTCAGGAACTTATGTAGAGATCCATAGATTTTCCACGATATTCAAACATTATGGGAACAGAAACCGCGGTAAACTGTGGCTCCATTGACCCCTGCCTGAAATCTGAGGATTTGCGAGTCCCAACCGGGGGACGACACGCAGGAGAAACTGGATGCGGAAGAAGCCAAGTTTTGGCCTCAGATGGTTTGGCCTCAGATGGCAAGTCCGTCTCAGCAATGCCCAGGTGACCCAAATATTGCATGCGTAAATAGAAATGGGTGCATACTGGGTATACCAAGTGGTTTTTCTTGGGATTTCGGAATTTCGGATGACAGTAATCCAATATGTATGGCTATGTGACACTTGAATTGTTGTGCAGGCCTTGATTTCCTCCAGCATCTCAGGTGGCGGATACCTGCAGGTTTCTTCTATGATCCCAGTAGTCCGGATTTGTGCCCCACCCTGGAGGAGTGGTCCAGGGTGCGTGCGGTCCAGGGTGACGGTATCTTCCACAGAATTTGAAACCAGTGGAACCTGCATTTTCTATTATTATATAATATATATATATATATATTATATATTATAATATATATATATATATATATATTATACATATTTTCGTTTAGCAAAGCTCGGATCTTGCATTGCTTAGATTTAAAAGCCACTTTGCCCAAAGGTGTTCGCATCCTGGATCTCTAAAATTGCTATGCCTTGTCGCGCCATCGGGATCTGACCACCGCCTGCCGAACTGCTCTAAGCGGCACGGCATGACCTTGTACCACGGGACACATCGAGACAACGTGCAGAAGATCTTGAGTGAGGGGCTTAACGAAAGTCAACATGGAAATCTGGGCAAAGGTGTCTACTTTGTGTATGGCTATGAGATCGCCAAGGCAATTGCGCAGAAGCAGAACCGAGCCTGGGGTGTTATTGAAGCCCGGGTGGACTTGTTTCGGCGCCATGGTCCATGAGCCAATGTGTGGGAGAACTTGCTTTTGATGGCCGGCCTCATGATTACAGCAGCAACCCTATACAAAACTCGTGGGAACAAGAGCCAGACCCTGAAAGCTTTCTTCACCCGCATTCAGACATGAGGAGAATGCAGTGGAATGGCCTACGACATATGAGGACCTGGTCTTTCTGAGGTTTTTTTGAACAGGCTTTGTATTGCCTCAAGTACTGTGAAGCTAGTACGTCCACCTCTGAGAAAAGCTGCGAGCGTCACTGCCGAGTACTCGGGAAGCAAGTGACCGGGACAAGTTCACGATATGGATGATGTAGCCACCAATCTCATGATGCAGTCGAAACATGTCTCAACATGTCTCAACATGTTTCGACCCGGTAGCCTTTTATTGTAGTCAACTGCATCGGAAGGGATTCAACCTATTTGGGCAGCATGACACAATATGTATAGTCACCGTGGTTGATTTGGTGCTCGAATCCCCAACAGTCGCTTTTATCCTCATTCTTATTAGCTACATCCCACCCCAGAATGTTCAATGGCCATTCGAGGATGCTAAATTGGAGGTACCTACCATATATAAGGCCTATATAAGGCCTATATAAGGCCTATGTAAGTGAATATCCCCACAAAATATGGCCTTATATGGTACAGTACCTCCATTTTAGGATCCTGGAATTCCCAATGAAATGTTGTTCTAAAAGTATCTAAAAGTCCTCATTCTGCAAATTTGCTTCAAATCCCTTGTTGATTGGCAGTGATGTCCCCATGATTTGTTGATCAGTTGGTCACATGATCCCACATGCCAGGAGCGGGAGCTTCCACGGAGTGCCACTAAGGCCTCGCGCTTCATGGGTGCCTTGGTGCTATGTGCGGTTCGATCTTAGTTGGGGATGTGGCAACACGAATTACTTGTTTGTAACGCCATGTAACGCCTGGATTTTTAAAGCTGCGTATGCATCCATACAGTCAGCAAACATCGATAGATTGGATAGGTATGGATAGGTATGGAGTGTCTAATTACTTTGAGTTGTTTGGTATTTTCAGCCTAGCTGTCTCAAAGTCAAAGTATCTCACCCAAAAGTTGCCAAACTGCTAGATGTGAAGGACATTTGATTTGTGGCCAACTATTTCATTCATTGTGTGTTTGGTACTAGTTAGTCCTACAAACAATCAAGCAAGTTTGGGAGTACTGAGTAACTACCTGAGTCCCATTTGCACAGTTATGACGTGCTCTAGATATGTTTAACGAGCAAACAATGACTATGTGACGATGTGTGCAGGCCAACGAGAAAGCTGGACAGTGATCCAAGTATCGCACAGTATGAGATAAATCCCATCTATATCATCGTGGAAACACTTCTCTATTTTTTTTGGGGGGTTATAGTTTTATTATGTTTTTTATTATTATTATATTAAACAAGACCAGAGGACACATGGACCAGCATCGAAACTTGCCCACACAAGTTGGCTTTCTATTTGCCATGTTTGCATCTGGGACCCATGACATGCCATGACGTGCTATCAAGGCTATGATTTTAGTCGAGTGAACAACGCGGTGTGGACCTCGAATGAGGATCGGTGCTGTTCGGAGTTGTGGTGGGCGCTAATATCAAAATTATTTAGAATGACAGAAGTAGTGAATTGGATTGAATTGGCATAAAGTGGCCTACTGTTTGGTAGTGTTGATTTGTTTCAGATGCAGTCACCAAATTTTCAAGTTCTAGGCGCTCCCAAGTGTGACAAACATGGTCCTTTTCGCCCAAAGGATCACCAGACACTCATGACTCATGACTCATGACGATGTAAATGAGGTGTTCCTGCAAGAAATTTCAGTGATAACATGTTATCACAATTAACTATTGTGTTGGGTACTGGAAACATGTGGAAGAATTTGTATGTGTTTTTTCACCCAAGTAGGCCAGATGCAAGGATTATTCATGAAACTTGAAGGAAAAACAGTGAAAATCACGGTTAAATCTGTCACCATGTCACTACGTGCGGGGAAGCAGCAATGTCTTCGCAGAATTGCATGCTGCAGGAGTTTGCCTACATTACCGGCCACGTGGTTTGCTTCATGAACATCCGCCACTGGGCATTTGAAGTTCAGACATGTTCAAACCATTTAGGGCTTTGGAACATGCTACTGTAGCTTTGCACAATTCTTTCATCCTTAGTACAGTTGGCCTGAAATGGTTCATTACTTCAGTATATAGTACAGTAATTAGTAATTAATGTTTGTTTGGATTCCTGGCAAATCAAATTTGGTCGTGTTTTAATATTGTTTTATGATAATTACATTGAACACATAACTGTCGTGGGGACAACATTTTATGTTGTCAATGATAATTTCTTGACTTTGTTTAATGTTTATGATAATTATCATTGAACTGTTTATAGTGTTTTAATATTGTTCAATGATAATTTCTTGACTTTGACTTCTATGTATTCACCCATGTTTTTGTCGTCAACAAGACATGGCACAACTCACGTCATCGCCCAGAAACACGACAGCGGCGTTTCCTTCACGGCAGAGATAATGGCGGAATTGGAGCCATTGCTGTGGCTTGCTTGCGATCGACTGAGGGCGTTGCAAAGGATGTGGGATGGATCAGGAATGGCTGGCCAATCTTTTCTCCCCATTGGCCGGAAGCTGGTCTTATATTGTTATAAACATGTTATAGAGGTAAAGTGAGAAGTACCATCCCCAACTAACATAGACCCTGAGAACAGCTTACTTTGAGGAAAGTGATCTTGAAGCCTCCTTTCTGGTAGAGTCTATGTTAGCTGGAGGGTACTGTATGTTAGTTGGGGGGACTCATCAGCAGGTGATTAGAATATCAGCAGTTGTGGTTGAGATAGCTTCCATGCCTGAATTGCATCCAGATGGAGGGCGGTTGATTTATTTATTGGTTTATGTATCCAAAACATGCCAAATCCTTTCGAAACTGTTTTGCATATGTTCGTCGACTTCACTCTTGTCAGTTTGAACAAGTATTTGTTCTTGGATATTTAGGTTGTTTCGCGAGGGAAAATGAACTATCCGAGTTCTGCATTTCAGATGTTTGCCATTGTTTGCCAATTTTTTGAACTCATTCTAGTTTATTCGGATTCCTATCAGGAAATCCCTTTGGAATGAATGGTCATTTAAGCACAGATTTCCTGCTCGTTTTGCTTCACACCAACCCAAAGGAATCTGGGGTCCCAGCATGCCAACGACTCTGCCCAACCCCGCTGAACTGCTGAGATGTCACCAGACTTGATCTACTTTGCGGCAGCAGAGCGCAGTATCAATGCACAGCCCAATGCCTCTGTGCTTAAAATCATGGGATCGTGCGTGGAGTTCTTCCCTAATCTGCTTTAAAACCAAGATGGTAAACCAAAATCGTATGGTTTTTGCCTTAAAACAGACAACATCTCTATGACGTGCTCATGTTCAATCTTTGTCAGAGATGGTTCAACCTGATAGGTGGTGCCATCGGAATCAACTGGCAATTGCTATGGATAGAGGACGAGTTTCAAAGCGAGCAAAACTTTTGGATATTGAACATATTGAGCGTCAGATCAAGGGATAATATGGATGTCAACTTGTCAACAACAATATGGAAACATCCCAATACAACATGATCAACATCTTTGTTCGTTGCTCATCGCTGCTTGTCATAGGATCTTGCTCACTAAATACGGTTTCGAGTCCAGGATGCTACACGAAAACACGAAAAAGCTGGACGAAAACATCCCTTGGACCATGAACAGTGTCCAGGTCTACATATACTCCTTCAAGACCATGAGGCTGGCGATAATGGACTGCCACCCTGGTTGATGGGAATCTTATCAAGATCAGGAAAGCAGTGATGGAAGGTACATGAAGGTACTGTATCTGGAGATAATGTACACTCGCATTGGTTTCTTGCTATTTCTTGCTTCTGGTGTGCCTTTTTTTTTGGTATGCACCAAATACATCCAAATATTATGACATACCATGACTCAGATGATGAAAAGCACCACAGCTCCGCAGAGTGTGGCTCAAAGGAAACTAGCCACAGCGATAAGATCCAGAGGCGACCAGCCACAGTGACGGCGACATATTCACATTTGTTTGCCGGATGACACCTGCCACAAGTTCACCGACCTAGATTTTTTTTAGCAGCTTCATGCAGCTTCCACATTTCTGCAACGAAAAAGCACATCAAGACCCTGGTACAAGTAATAGTGAGAGCCGATTTCGAGTGCCTGCGAAAAGGAGGTGTAGTCACAGACTCTGCACGGCGATCTGTTTGTGCTTAGCAGGTTCAAGCTATACTGGTTTGTCTAGCAGCGGGTTCTAAAACCAGCAACAGCATCAGAAGTTAATTGATGTCAGAACTGACACGTATTGTTGATATTGGTTGATTTAGAGTTGCATCAACAATATTAACAACCAATATCAACCAATAACATCAATATCAACATAGCTGGTTGACTGTTTGAAATTCTGAATGAAGGTTGCGATGACCACCCCAGCATATCAGCAATGATTATGCTGGACCATCCCGCAGTCCGATATCATTCCATTGCAGTGATTTCGGATAAAAAATCATGGACTCATGGACACGACATTGCGAAAAATTGCGAACCACAGAAAAAAAAAGTATTCAGACACTGGGTTTATGTCATGAAAAAAGCACTGCAACATTTTATGTCTTGCAATCCAGGACCGCTTGGTGTTTTTTTTAACCATAGAAATGGATAGAACTGGGATGATGATCCCCAATGACGCGCGCATTTTCCAGAAACCCAGAGGAAGCGGTGGTCAGCAGGCTGGGCTGATAACGGGATGAGACAATCAGACAATCAGATAATCAAATGGAGGAGACTGCCCCACTTAAGATAAAAAACATCAACCTTAGCTTAGATATGCTTAGATCATCTTTGCAAGAGGATTAGGGTCAGCAAGCATCAAGATCCAGTGATGTGTTTGCTGGTGGAGTTTTCTGTGACACAGCACGTTCACTTTTTGCAGCCGCTCACCAGATACGAGTGTGGGCTACATTATTTCTGTATCTTCCAAAGAAATCCTTTGCAGAACCCTGAACAGTTGAACAGCCCAATTCCTGCATATGGGTTTGTCTGACATTGGGGTACCCCTCTCTGTAAGTTAATGGCTCTATTTTATCTGATTGGTGGTTTGGAACATTTTTTGTTTTTCCATATATTGGGAATAATCATCCCAACTGACTTTCATATTTTTCAGAGGGGTAGGTATACCACCAACCAGTTATTATATACTATTAATATAAATATCAATGTTAATCATCACGTTTCCTCCTTAAATGGCCATGATTCATGGCCATTTGCCTTGCTTCCTTTGAGCGGCGCAGGCAACGAGTCGATTTTTGGAGGCGCAGGCCGTCCAACGGCGTCGCTGGGGGGATGGCCATGAAGCCATTTTCATCGTTTTTTTTTTCAGGATTCCTATCATGGAATTGATGACTATAGCCCCTATACATCCATATACATCCATGTTTATCCATGTTTTGACCATGGCACATATGAAGACAGCTGGAAGGTGTCTCTGGAAAATTCTTGGATATTCTTGGACATGATTGACCCAATTCTTTGGCCACATCTTGATGAAACTGCTGGCAAAATGCAACAAAATACTGCCTTCAAGCAGTCACCACCTTCATGTGCCTCCTACGAGAGGTGACAGGACAGCAAGAACATGGTCTCATCTATAAAGTAGCATATTGACAAGTCATTGCTCATTTAACTATTTTAATTGACAATGGAGGAAGTTGATGACATCAACTCATTGTGTCTTCTTTTGCTTTCAGCACCTGAAAGCCAATTAAGGCATTGAATTTATGCATGCTACTTTCAAGGATTTGCGCGTGAGAGGTGTATACAGCCCTTCAAAAAACAGAGACATAGAATATCATAGAATGATATGGATGAAAAACTATGATTGGATCACAGTTTTTCATCCATATCACTGTATCTGTATCCCTGATGAACAACTGTGGATTCACCATCCGCCTCAACTGCGATGGAAGAAACGGCAGCTTAGGCCAGTCTGGCTCTATCCCCAGCCACTTCAACAACATGTTTAGTATGGGGTTTCATGATGGTTAATGGTGGTTAATGATGGTTAATGATGGTTAAGAATCACTGATTGGTGGTTTCAAACATTTGAATTATGTTCCATTTCATATATGGGATGTCATCCTTCCCATTGACGAACTCCATAATTTTTCAAGATGGGCACATTGCACCACCAACCAGTGTAAGTTCAGATTCATCAGATTCACATTGTCCAGAGAGTTCCTTTTTTGTTTGCGACATCCAATTTTCTGCGAGCGGCTCAGCAACAGCTTTTGTTGTCGCCATGTGTTGGTCAGGAGATTGCTGGAGATGCACTTGAGGCTGAGGCCCCGAATCCTGGGTTCTTTTCCGCATGCACTACAGTACAATGTGGGAAACCCAATGCCAATATCCGCCATAACCAACTTGGGGATGGTTGGAATTCCATGGAATACCCATAAACATGCTGATCTTGGGGATGGTTGGAATGGCATTGGGTTTACCACATCATTAGTATAATATGTTTGTGTGTTGATGTGCATACAAGTTTTGCCACATTGCACACGTATTTTGACTGTATTTGTGTACCAAAATAGATAAACAATGATAAACATGTTTTTTGAGTGCGATGCTGGCGTGCTGTTTAGAAAAGTTTGACCTGATGGAATCAGTTTTGAAAGGTAGACAAGGTTTTGTGACCGTTCTTAGTTGACTTCCTATGCTCTTTGCTAAGGATGAAAACTGAGCAGTACCCGCCTGCGCTGTGTGTGCGAAGCGGCTGCCGGAGAAAAAGCTTTGGAGTGGCAGCAGGGTTGCCTTGGGCTTGTGGCTGGGTCTTCCAGCTCCCTCAAGATTCGGAAACCAAGGTTTGGGGAAATTAAGGGGATGCCTGTTCTTGGAAAAAAAAATTCAGATTCAATTTACACGAAAGAAAACAGGTGAGGGTGTATAAAGCAAGACATGTTGTTCCAATTGAATTGACAGGAATGATACCGGACATATTTTTTTGATCCTATTCCAACATGCTGGATGACATGCTTCTGAGACACTGGTCATTTTGCCATGATCCTGATGGACGTTGGTGCTTTGGGTGTGGCACTTCCCAGCACACTAAGACACCCCAACCATCAGCTGGTGCAGGTTGTATCGAATTTTGAGAAGAGGCACTAGCAGGGGATATGCCTCAGTGGCCTTTTCTCCTCACAACAAGGCGGATGTGGTGGACGCGGCTTCAATGTTGTCATGGCGAATTTCATTCTGGGATGACTTCAGGATATTTCTAGTTCTGGGTGTGTCAGATGGCTTTTGCGATAGATATAAATCCTGTTATCTTGCTACAGACCATGATAGACCATGATAGATAGGAAAAATCACCTAGACCTGCTTCTGCACTGTCCACGGTGCACAAGTGCTGCTCAAAATCACCAGGTTTTGATGATGAGATGAATCCAAGCAAGTCTTTGATGTGTACATATATCCCCAAATCATCCATCTTCATAGGATTTTCATAGGATTTTCCATTGTAAACCATCCAGCTATTGGGGCATCTCCACTTAGGAACCCCCCATGCCAGCCTGACCCAACTGACGGGGCGACCGCGCCAGAATCACTTAGCGGCGCTCGGCCTGGTTCCCAGTAGAACAACGTGACTCGAAGATGTGCGGTACATGGTTGGTCGATGTTGGTTGGTTACCCTCTGGTAAACTAACATAACTATGGAAAATCACCATTTTTAATGGGAAAATCCACTATAAATCACCATTTTCAATAGCAAACTGTGAGTTTACCAGAGGGTGTATACCCAACGATTCCCGTTGGGAATCTGGACACATCTGGATACACAAACTCTGGACATCAGATGCGTTCCATTGGATCTCGAGGTTGTGCTCCAGACTACCTGTTGTCGGTATGGGATTGGCGCAACGAACGGCTCTTGCTGAAGTGCAAAGCCTATGGCCAGGACTGAAGATGGTCTCGCAACATGGCCCATGTTTATTCATTTTATCCATAGTGGGGGATGGTGATCAATCCATTTCTATAGATTTATCATGGCCAATAAACGGATTCCCGTATATGTCATGTTTTTGACCATGGCAAGGATGGGTTTGTCTCAAAATTAATCCAAATGACCTGCTAACATTGCCATGGGCCCAAGGGTAAATGCAGAATTCTGAGCAAACCCACATGATCATGATCGATATCAATGACGATGATGGCGATGACGGCGATGACGGCGATGATGATGATGACGACGACGAGGATGACGATGACGATGACGATGACGATGACGATGATGATGATGATGATGATGATGATGAATGTTGTTGATGATGATGAATGTTGTTGTTGATGATGATTGTTGTTGTTGTTGTGTTTGTTGTTGTTGTTGTTGTTGTCGTCGTCGATGATGATGTTGTTGGTGATGTTGTTGTTGATGTTGTTGTTGTTGTTGATAATGATCATGATTATGCTGACTCTGATTACTGTTGATGATGATCATGATTTTGCATGATTTTGCTGATTGTGATGATTATAATATACTATAATAAACATGAACAATATGAATATAGTAATGAATATGGTTGTGATGAACACGATGTTCACGTTGATGTCGCATCATTTGTCATAACACATCAGTATCACCATGTTTCACATTTCTAACCGTGGATTTCTGTTCAGTAGCTTGACAACTGACCGTCCATGGCCGTGACATGGATTTCGGAATGTGACAAACAAGTGGCGTTTTTTTAAGCCATGGCGAGCTGATATCCCGGTGCCACAAATTTGGCCTGGGCTGAGGAGATTTACAGCATTCGCTGGGGTCAATTCCCTGGGATTCTGACATCAGTTGGTGTTGGCCATATCAGGCGAGCTGCCAGTTGCTGGGGACCTGGTCATTTTTAACACTTTGCGAACTGGAAAATCAGCATTTATAGTAGGGTAAATCTACCATAAATTTTAAATTGCCAGAGGGTAAATGTCATTTGTGTCCCACTATAATGAACCTATGGATCGAATGAAGATTTGACGATTCACCCAACGGACTGGGTTGGCAATCCCGTCCTGTGCAATCAGAAATGCTTACCTTCCTGAGGACGAATCACTTCACAATAATTCAACTCATGTTTCTTTGCACATCTATTTCAGCACATTTAACTCATCCGCAAATGAAGGCAATGTACTTGAGAAGAACAATGACTTTGACCAGCTTTACCTGTCCAACCCTCCGACTTGTCCTTTTTTGCCCTAAGGGAATATTTTTCGCACAGCAAATTTGAATCTCAAAACCAAGGTGTTCTGTACATCTTCCTTTTCTCAACAGAACTAATCCATTTTGAATCATTTTTAAAAATATAATTCTTGCTATATTTGGATATATTGTCCCCACTTATTGGCATCTTATTGCTGATTGGTGGTTTGGAACATTTGGATTATTTTTCCATCTATTGGGAATGTCATCATCCCAACTGACGAACTCCATCATTTTTCAGAGGGGTAGGTATACCACCAACCAGTATATATATATACATATATATATGTATGTATTAACCACCATTAACCACCATTAACCACCATTAACCACCATTAACCACCATTAACCACCATTAACCACCATTAACCAACCAGTATTGGTATATCTTCCATTTATGGTTGGTATGGCGCCATGCGGAGGTTTTGGAAGATGGCCACCACCTTCACGGGGTTGAAACTCCAGGGGGACCTGGGAAAGGCGGGCGCCATGCGGGCGCCGAGGTCCCATGAGTTAACCAAAGATGGGGAGAGTGGGGATATATTGGGGATATGATGGTATATTACTATTAGTAAGTATATGATTAGGAAGTATATTATTAGCAAGTATATGATTAGTAAGTATATGATTAGCAAGTATATGATTGGTAAGTATATGATTAGCAAGTATATAATGGGATATGATTAGTAAGATATTACTATTAGTAAGTATATTACTATTATTGGGGATATGATGGGATATGATTAGTAAGTATACTATACCCATAAAATATACCACCCTCTGGTGAATTAACAGTTTGCGAACTGGAACATCACCATTTTTCATGGGTAAATCAACGATTTCTGTGGCCATGGCTTCAAGTTCGCAAACTGTTAGTCATTACCAGAGGGTAGCCAAACTTGGGGATGGATAGTGGGAATAGATTGGGGATATGATGGGAGATATACTATAGAATACAACAATATGATCTTTGGGTCTGTCTGAATATAGGGGATTCACCCGGCCCCATAGAACGGCCATGCCATATAGGAAAAACAATGATAAACCGCAGAATTTTGGGGTACACTATTTTCAGGCAAACCCATATGGCGTAGTTCAGGGGTTCAGGCAGTAAATGATGCAACACATATTTATCTACTGTAAGTGGCAGCAGATAAATGGAATTGTTGAAATTTTTTATACCCATTTAGGCTTGTCCAGAAATGGGTTGTAGAAGTTATACATACCATGAGATACCCCAATTCATGGCAATTTCATTTGGACAATGATGTTCTAAACCACGGGAGTTTGAGGACCCCGTGTTCAGACAAACCCATCAACACATTCCAATGTGTTATAAACATATTTCTCTCATAATATGCATGATATATTGGCCAAAATTTTCCTGCCAAACTAGTGCTATTTGCGAAATTGGTACATGCTGCAAATACATCTCAGTAAATATACCAATACAAAACATAAAGCATTTGGGCACGCAAGGATGACATCAACCAGAATCTGATAATTTCCAACGTTTCGACATGTTTCGACCATTGAGACGATAGTGAATCCAAAACAACGTCAGAAGCCTCGCCCAGTTTGGCGCGAGCGAACTTTCGGACATCTCCGGTTTCGTGGAGTTGCCCGATGGCAAGGCATGGGTCGCACCACAGGGGTTCAACATGGTTCAACCCGCGGTTGGGGACACCGTTGATCCAAACGATTTATGGCATGAAATTGGATCAAGCATTGTGACCTGGAGTGAAAGCAATCTTCAGACAGAAGCAAGCAACTTCGTGGCATTTGATTGGTGATTCAAGCAACAGTAGGTCTCAGTAGGTTTTATATCTCAATGGTCTGATGGGTCCCTCACGTTGACCAAACGTGCCCAAACTGCTGGCCAGGTTGTCACTGGTTCAGAGTGCGCCGACGCCGCAGAGATAACTTAAAGCAGAGTTAATGATGTCAGTGTCCAGCTGGGACCATCATGAACCATCTGAATGGGGGCATGAATTTCACTTCCCAGCTATTTTGGTGTTCACCAGTGTATGAAGATGTATGAAGGTATTGACCTGGAGTCGTGGGCTGGGAGTGTTCATTGCTGAAGAGCTGCCAGTTTCCAAATAGTTGGTTGAGGATGAGGATGAGGATGAGGTTGAGGATGGGGATGAGGATGAGGATGAGGATGAGGTTGAGGATGGGGATGAGGATGAGGATGAGGTTGAGGATGGGGATGAGGATGAGGATGAGGTTGAGGATGGGGATGAGGATGAGGATGAGGCTGAGGATGATGAATATGATGAAGAAGAAGACTATGATGAAGATGAAGATGATGATGATGATGATGAAGATGATGTTTGCTGTTATTTCATGTATCTTAATTCTATTATTATTATTATTATTACTATTTGATACTATTTTTATTATTCTCATGTTTCAATTAATATTATTGTTCTATGACATGAAGATCTTTTCAGCCATATCGGATTTGGTTCCATCCAATCGAACAGGATGCTGTTTTTTTTCAACCCTGGTGGAATGGGACGGGACAGTAGGGGAGATGTATGGTGTACTAAGAGACTTAGAAGAATACCAGCTGAGGCATGGCAGTGAAGTCGAGGGGTTGTTTGAATATTTTTGGTGCAAACAAGGTGTTTCCCATTATATATTACTACATGTTTTTTTTTTGGTTGTACCTTTAGAGAAATACGAGAAATGCGCAGAAAGCTGCAGAAACACGGTCAGCCCTCCAGGTATGGCAAGCTTCTCCTCTGGGAGGGTGTTTTCGTGAAGGTGCCCTTGGACGTTGGAGCTGGTTGGATGGTGCCGGAGGAAGAACAGTGGGATGATGGCGCAATGAATCCACTTGCTAAATCATATGGTTTGGCCATGATCTTTTTTGGTGATGAATCTTGATGGCTAGGCTAGAACTAGTTGAAGTCTTGAAGTCCATAATTTGATATACTCTACCATCTGGTTATTTAACATAGCCATGGAAAATGACCCATTTATAGATGGCTTACCTATTAAAAATGGTGATTTTCCATGGCTATGTTAAATAACCAGATGGTATATTTTGTGCTTAAATGATCTTAAATCCCCACTTTCCGGCTTCACATCCCCAGTGTTTCCAGTGATAATCACTGCTTCACAGCGCAGGTGGAGCTGATGCGTGCCAAAGACAACGTGACCCAAGCAGACGCAGGGACCAGCATCGCGGGATGTGCCTTGGACAATAGCGGTCGACCAGGTTGGCCAGGTGGGGTCAAGGCGTGTCTTTTTTTGGATAGCGAAACACTGCGACACATGGGAAGATTTATGGGGATTTAGAGGATTTATGGGGATATAATGGGATATAATGGCATACTGTCTGTATATCCAACGTTGAATGGCTTTCTGGATGATTTTCACCGCTCTCACACTCCGACCTCACTGGAGGCTTAGTTCTGATTTGAGAATTATATGTATCTATGTATACTTAATTATATATAATATATAGACTATTATAGACTTAGATTCAGATAAAAAAACATTGCCCAGAATACCAATTGTATACCCATATATTCCCACAAGAAATCCCCATATCCCCAGGTGTCGAGGTTTCCCAGTCGTTTCCATGTCAACCAATGATTCAGGTCCGCATGCGGGAAACATCGATGTGATCTTAATGGATCGTGAGAATGGCATGGTGATTTCTGGCGGCGATGATGGCGGGGGACACGTTTCCGGGGACCACGGGGTTTCCCGGGGCGGAAAGTGACGGGTCGATGATGGGTTAATGAAAAAAAATGTTGCAGAGTGCTTTTCATATTTTTTCTGTAAAGTGCAAGGCACCCAATTGATGAGTTAAACCATCAGATTTAGAAAAGCGAGTTTGTATTTCCAGGTAATTTCTTCTCGAACCTTAATGAAGTACGTTTGGTAGTTTGATATGGATCAATAATCAGGGCCCTAGGAACACTGATTCAATGACTGATGTTGGGGTCATTTTTTAGTAATTACTTCGCAAATCACGTTGGGCATTGCAAAGTATTAACCATAGACTATGTGATTTGACTCAATTTATCGTATCCTATCATATACTCATGTTTTAAGTCAGGTACATCCAGAAACATCCATGAACAACATACCCTGTGGTAAGCTAGCATGGTTCTGGCTCCGAAGTTGGCAGTTGATCGAGTCCATTATAAGTATCAGCTGTCCCATGGTATGCCCCAGGCCATTTGCGGTGGTGGCCGATTGAAGAGATTGATACTGCAGAGGCCGATTATGACAATGGCATCTTAGAGCACCTTGGCTGAGACGGGGGGCCAACCTCCGGGTGATGCGGGTATTTTCCGGAATTTCCTGATCAAAGAAAGTGGGTTTGATGCCACTTCTACTGAAAGAGAACTGCAATGAGGACCATCTGATTGAAGTCGAAGTCATCTGCCATCATTTTACAATCTGCCAAGTTCCTCTATAAAATCAAGTAAGTCGGATACCCCAAATGGGTTATTGGGGATCATCATAGCCCATACTGTAGTAGGGAAACCTATCAACCAACAACCGTATGATTAGTATGAGATGTTCACCTCAACAGTGCTGCAAGTGCCACAGGTTCGGTATCCGCATGCGGAAGGAGATTCGGATCCCTCCGCTGGGGCGCCCCAGTACTGAGGTGATGGGTTGGCATCCTGTTGTTCTTTAAAATAAACATGGTCACAACATGTCACAACTTAGAATTAAGGATGGATAAGTATGTATTATGTAGAAGCCTTTAGGTGATTTATGAAATTGAGCAGGTCAATTACAAATTGAGGCAATTGATAACTGGCTAAGTTAGAATGATCGAAGCCGGAGTCACTGGAAGGATGCTCCAGCCCATTGGAAACCTTCCATTCGAACAGGAAATGATCATGAATTCTCCATGTTTCTGAACATCGATGGTGCGCCAAAACCATTTACCCTCTGGTTATTTAACATAGCCATGGGAAACGACCCATTTATAGATGGTTTACCTATTAATAGCATGGTGATTTTCCATGGCTATGTTGGTCATAACCAGATGATAAGTTTCCCTCTTAAAACATCGTCCCAATGACCAATGATTCAGATGATCTCAGATAATCTCAGAGGGTCCATCTGAGGAGCGGTGAGCACAATGTTCATCCTGCCCACATTCAACATGTGGTGGTTGGTCCCGAGCTCACTTTGGATTGTTGCACCCAGCTTCAGCTTGGCACAGCGAAAAAAACATACCCTGAAACAGGATTTTACTGTAGCTTTAAGATTTTGAATATTGAAATCACAAGCCTCTTTCATTTAGGACTTAAAGATACTTGAGCTTTAACTGGTTGGTGGTTTGGAACATGGCTTTTATTGTTCCATTCAGTTGGGAATGTCATCATCCCAACTGACGAACTCCATCATTTTTCAGAGGGCTAGGCTCAACCACCAACCAGCTATTCTGAAATCTTCACTTTGGGTTCACTTTGTATATATTATACATATATATATGTATGTGTGTATTAACCACCATTAACCACCATTAACCACCATTAACCACCATTAACCACCATTAACCACCATTAGCCACCATTAGCCACCATTAGCCACCATTAACCACCATTAACCACCATTAACCACCATTAACCACCATTAACCACCATTAACCACCATTAACCACCATTAACCACCATTAACCACCATTAACCACCATTAACCACCATTAACCA
>Ga0126342_10003891_pt1 | contig 25071 bp, 20 predicted proteins | sample Cyp1metagenome_FD_92528 | JGI IMG/M metagenome (GOLD analysis project Ga0126342, IMG submission 92528) | Coral microbial communities from Lord Howe Island, Old Settlement Bay, Australia - Cyphastrea 1 metagenome | ecosystem: Host-associated > Invertebrates > Cnidaria > Coral ...
ATATATATATACATACTGTAGAAAGAGAGAGCTATAAAAGAATACATAATCCAACTTACAAAGCTTTGTAGTGGAACCCCAGTGGGTCGAAAACTCGCCACATGGCCGAAGGCAGAAGCTCCAGCACTTGGTGGAGCAGATCCTGCGCAGCTGCATCGAAGCTCTGGCCGAATCACCTGGTGAACCACTAAAACTACCTCTGTTGATGGATTAACCAGGATTATCACTTAGATGATTATCACTGTGATTAACTACCACTAACTTACATCTAAGGAGTTTTAAGGGGATGATTATCACTCAGGATACCTCAGGATAGTGATGCCGTTTTTTGACCAACCAGCTTGTGGGATTGGAGGCTACGTATTTTTCATGGCTCACCTGGTTGCTTCAAAAAGGATTTGGACACCAGCTCCAGAGGTCAATGTTGTTTTTCCTAATTAGCCATTGCCATTATTGTGTGGGAGATATGATTTTCCCACATGTTAACTAATTATTGTCCCATTATATGGCCCCATGAACTAACTCTAATCATTCTGGGCCAAAAAATGATCCCATTGTTTTTTTTGTTTTTAACCATTGTCACCTACAAGATGTTTCCGTCAACTTTATATGTTGGTCGGTTGATGTTGCCCCATCTAACCAGCGTTATTTCACCGTAAACCCACAGTCATAAATCCTGGCAGACAAACTATCAAGACACAGACACCAGGCAGACAAACTATCAAGACAATGTACAAAACCACTGGAAATAATGAGATACTGAGCCCACACTAAGGTCTTTTTCAATACTGAGTCGATACATGTCATTTTATACAGCCAGCCATTGGGAAAACCTCACTCATGGAAGCCCGCCACATCATGCAAATTTCTTTTGTTGTTGCTTATATATATAATATAAATGTATTATACTCCATAATATCCATTGGTTAGATTCCATAAATATTTGGTTAAATGCCCATTATCTGTTCAGAGAGAGGATTCAATAAACATTATTAACACTATCAATAGTGAAACTTAGTCCTACAATGAACACAATGAATCTTAGTTCCCATAGTACAACTTTATACAATAGTTATATCATGCAATAGCATTATGAAGATCGCTGAATCCTGTCGCCCTTGGGCCTTGGCTGCCTTGGCTCAGGACGGGCTGCTTCCCTCGATCCACGCCAAGCACAGCTGGGCTCAGCAGAAGGCACCGCCCCCACGCAGCGATGGCTATGGGTTTCTTGGCCAGTGGAAGGACATGTTTTGGATGGATATATCTATCTGGGTAAATTATAACGACCTCACTGCGACCTCACTGGAAATCATGGTTAATAAGGGGAATCATCCTCAAATGGCCTTAATTCATCTTAATTCAGGTTAGTGAATTATTATATTTTACCATGATACATATAATAATACTACTAATGATAATGATGCTACTAAAAAAAGTACCAATAATTATCATACTACCAATGTTAATACTAACAATAATAGTAATAATAGTAGTACTAATAATAATGATACTACTAATAATAAGGTAGTATATGAGTGGCTGTGTACTTATCTAAACATATGTTTATATAGTACCTAGATGTACTTACACCATATGGATCATGTAATCTAATAGCCGGTAATATTGGACATTTATAGTATGATAGGGACATGATATATGCAACTATCAATGTAAATCCAAGTAAAAGGATGTGAGTTAAATAAATAAACTATATCTAGATCAATTATTATCAATGAATATACCTAGATCAATTTATCAATAATATATATATATATATATATAATATACTCAATTTGATATGGACCTGGGTTCTACACCAATCGATGTATATATATAGAGAGAGAGAGAGATCAAAGACTGGACGTTTCACGCGTAAATTATCAAGATAACCTCTCCACATCAGGTCTGGTGTTTACCTCTCCATGGGGGCATGGGTCCAAAATCCATGAGAAAATTATCTCACCGGAATGTTGATCCATAATGGGCACCGGTAGCATTTTGTTTCAGGAATGAAGAATGACACAACATGCCCCAGTGAATATTGGACACTTCCCCACTATTCATTGAGAGTATAGAACATCAGCTTGTGGCACACATCAACATGGCTATCGACCCATGAACAGCCCTGAATCGGGCTGTCTCCAGACTGGCCCTTTACCAGTTGCAATGGAGGATCATAAGTCCCATCAGAATCTAAGTGGTACATACTGTATATGTATACATATTCTGTAAGCGCATGTGCGGAGCACATGCTCCCATGATGTCCAATGTATCGATCCCCACCATGAGAGAGTTCAAGTGGTAGCCTCCTGTTTTTACGCTTACATCACAATGTGACAAAAGGCCACTATTTGTAGAACATTTACCCTCTGGTAAACAAACAGTTTGCTATTGAACATGGCCATTGAAATAATGGATTTTCCCATTAAAAAGGTTTGTTTTCCATAGTTATTATTCTCCGCACGGCTTTCCCCATGTGTTTTCCACTCAGCTGCCAAGGACGGGTGGCGCAAAGGGTCGCCAGAGAACCTTGGAAGATGCCACGGAGGATGGGACGCTCAACGTGGGCGACATCGCCGCTTGGTACAGAGGAATAGTGAAGAATATGTATTCCTGCCGTTGGAAATGGGATATTCCCAGGGATATGTGTAGATATGTGATATGACAATGTGATATCATATAATATTGTATATATAATATCATACAATATAACATAATAGAATATGATATAATATAATGTAATATGATATATGGTAGGTGCCAAAATTATAGAACAGAAGTTGAGGAGTACGAAGGTACGGTTATTTACCGTACCCTGTTGTTCATAATTCTGTTTTCATCGGAAGGTATGAAAAAAAACACTTATCTTACCTTGCTCCTATTTTTTTCATCGTTCTATAATTCTGGTTTGTTCTATAATTGTGTTTTCCCCATTTTTCCCACATTTACTAGTTTCGTTCTATAATTAGTTTTTCCGTTCTATAATTAATTTTGCGCAAACCGTTCTATAATTATGTACTGTATACAAATATGCAATAGATATCATGCCAGTGCCAGAAATTATAGAACAGAAAAACGAATTATAGAACAGAAAAACTAATTATAGAACAGGATCCGAATCCGCGCGGAATCGGGATCCGGAGGAGTACAAAGGTACGGTATTTTACCGTACTTTTGTACTCCTAATTTCGTTCTATAATTCTGGCACCTCCTGTAATATAATACATATATATATATATAATATAATTTGTGATAAAACATATAAAATATAGTGTAATGTAATATAACAAAAAAAACAGTACAATATCTATAATATACAATATCATATATAATATAGTTTGTATTAGTGTTTGTAATAATATAATTCATAGTATATTTATAATATACATATACATATATATAAGTTTATAAATGTATATACGGACTCAGTCCAGCTAAGATGCCTAATGTCAGTGTTTCTCCAGCATTTGAGAATTCCTAAGCGGGCTCAAAGCTCTGGGTTTGTGGGCGTGGGGTGTCTAGGCGCAGAGTGATATCGGTCAGGGCGATATCGTACCAAATGGGCTGGAATAACCACAGAAATTATAGGGCTCTTAGCGATGCTATCCGCAGATATGCATCAAAGCAATATGGAGTATTGGAATTATTTGGATGTATTTGGGCTATGGCCCCGTCACGAACTGGCAAAATAAATCACAGAGTTCTGGTCGCTGAGATCTATTGTAAAACCCAGGCTGGACCCGGCCCTTCCATTGACTTTTGGGTTAGGAGAGGATTCCCAAAATGGTTTGATTTCCATTGGGGTCTACCAGGTTCTTTCAAGGCTTTGTTGCCGTCTCCAAGGTTAAAGACTTAGCAGTGCAAGAACTATATTAGTTTACTGGTTGCTAATTATTCTATCCGCATGGTTGAAATAAAAATATAAGTAGCGCCCTGACCAATTCTGTCCTATATATGGCACAGTGAGGGATATCTTATTGACATATATTTGTTTCACCTCAGTTTGACTGGTCCATAACCTTCATCATGTGGGTATATATAATTCACCTATCTCCATTATTATCAATGTTTATTAATATATATATAATTAGATAGCAAAAACGCAACCCATAATATATATATATATAAGTTACTGTGTATGTCTTTATATCGATATATGTATATATGTATACTGTAGATTACATCTACACACAAGTACATACGTATGTAGCTGTGTATTTCCTGATGGCATTGCTTTTCTCATGGTTGAAACATGTTATATGGCACATGGCTTCTGGCGAAATCCAATTCCCTATTAATGGAGATTTGATCATCTAATATTTCACCATGGCACGTATTGGTTTGTCTGAACATAGTGTATGATTAATCATGGTTTACCATCATTTTTTCTGAGGTTAATCCGCGGATTCAGACCAACTCATATCCCATGACCCACATCCCGGGGTCATGATACATATTTATTATCAGTAATAATATTTATCATAATAATCACAATTACTATTATTAGTCTTAAAAACTTATCATCATATATTATCATATATTATATTATATTATAGATTTACAGATACATTGTCCTACATATGTTTCATTTATGGCTTGAGACACCGCCTGGCCAAGTGGACCGAGGTCTCGGTGCAGGGGCTGAACTCCCAAGCGCATTACAACGGCGAGAACGGCACCGTGAAGACCATCCGGTGCCATGGCCGTGACGGACGTGGCATGGACGGAGGGAGTTAGCAGTTGGACCGTTGGACCTGGCCCCGTAATGAAAAACATGAGTTCAAACATAGCTTAAGCTACCTGGTTGGTGGTTTGGAACCATGGAATTTTGAATGACTTTCCCATCATATTGGGAATTTTCATCATCCCAACTGACGAACTCTATCATTTTTTAGAGGGGTGGCGAAAAACCACCAACCAGATACCTTCTGGGAATCTATGGAAAATCCACCGCCTAGAGTTAATTGTCCCATATTGTCCCATGTTGTTCTATATTGTCCCATATAGTCCCATTAAACTATCTTCAACCCTCCAATTCGGGGTATTTTCAGAATTTTCATTGTCAGGTTGGACTACCCGAGGGTAAAAGACGGGGTCTAAAGTTGCAAAATATTGGGAATTGTCTGTAAACACTGGTAACACCAAGAAGAATTGTGATACAACGTACAAATAAGCGAACCAATGGCCAATGGACAACAATTCATGCAAACATGGAAGGTACAACCAAATTAGGCCAAACATTGAAACACGGATTTAGCCCAACGGATAGCGTCATTAACCTGTTTTTTTATCGGGCTCTAAACAACTTGTCATTCGTAAACTAGGATGCCAAGATACAGATGCCTTGAACTTTCACCAAACAAAATGGGGCTCCCGCCTCCCCCTAAATAGATTTTTTGGATTTCTGGAGGTAAGCCGCCTCCGTTTGCGTTGTTCAATCAACAGCCGCTAATCCCAACCTTAAATCTATATAGCCTGGTTGATGAATTGAGGGAGAAACCGCAAGGATGGAGTCTATCGTGTTCATAATGGCAGATCCCATATGGTAAATCGATATAATTATTGACCTCCACTTTGAATCTGTGGAGTTTTTTTTTTTTAACTATATTGACTCCATTGATTTATCCAATGTGTGTATTCCCACTTTTGAGCCATATACGAAGCCGCGGGGAATAACTCCAGGCCCGACAACCGCATCGAAGTGGAATTGGTTCTGGATGGAGTTCCTGGTGCCGAAGGCAGGAAATTGCCCCGGGGCCACCAAGGCTCAGTGGTGTCTATTTGCCCCCTGAACAAAACACCAGAATTGGTTTCAGGGAAAATGTGCAGGCAACAAAAACATATTTCATGTGAAAAAGGTTTCCGGCAGATTTTCCCTCAGTCCATTGACAGAGGCTGGTGGTTTCAAAGTTTACCACAAATATGTCTGACGAAACCACACTTGCCAGAATGGTTCTTGTCAGACATGGCTATTCTACGGTAACGACATTTAAATATGTTGAGGGCGGGCCAGACCGCGAGGCCCCGGAGGTAGTATGAAATACCAGTTCGTATATTTAAATGTAGTTACGGTATGTTTAAGTGAATTAGATTCAGTATGTTTAAATGGCTGGGCGGGCCAAGGAGAACCTTCCCGGAGGTAGTCCACAATACCTGTTCATATATTTAAAAGTCCGTATATTTGAATGTAGTTACCGTATGTTTGAACATGATACGACCATTTTGTGGCCTTCACTGCCTTGGTGTTTAACGGGTACTCAACTGGATTAGCTGGTTTCTGTTACTCGTTGAGATGAATGTTCCAATGAATCCATTCATATTGTCAGGATGATTTGAAGCTGTCAACCGGAACATGACAGAATTCAAACTGACCAGATTCTTAAGTGTGACTAGTGACCCAAGGAATACTGCTCCACAAAAGGGCGAACAACTTTCAAAGATGTGCTTCCCCTCCGGCAGTGGAGGGCTCATATTCAGGGCTTCAAAAGGTGTGTTTCAATGCTTATTCCATTCGTTGTTTGTGAAGCAAAATGAAGTCCGAAGAAATGCACCGTTTCCTTTTGGAGGGCTCTAGCAAATTTCAGGTTTTAGAAGAGTGTGTTTCAATGTTTGTTCCATTCGTGGTTTGGTGAAGCAAAATAATGCGTGCACTAATGGATTTGACAACTCCTACTGTTTCAATTGGATTTCCCATTGTTTCTGGCATCAACTGGTCGCGCATGAAACAGACATATAATATCTGCTTTGGCTCAATGGCTGTGTTTTGAAAGTTATCGAAAATCAGTGTAATTAGCATGGGAATTTTCCCGGGAAACTAATTGAACACAAGAGAAGACACTCCTGTGTTGCAGCATAGTATATGTGTAGAAACACTTGGGTGAAGAACCAGTGAATTCAAAATCGACACACCATACATCCCAAACACTGAACATCTCAAAAATCCCAATCGAAGTAAGGGTGTGAAAACATGTGAAAACCAAGATTTCGAGGGTGAAAAGCGGCAGCTTCAGGCACCGGCGAAAACAACAAGATCCTGGCGGTGAAACCGGAAAATTTGCGCCGCGTGTGTCCTGCACAGCTACCTTCGCAATGCTCGGGGTTGCTGGTGCAAGGCGTCATGGGCGCTGGTGTTGATGGACTGAGTCGCGTCACTTGGGGATAATTGGAACATGTTGGAACCCTGAAATTTGTCAATATTGGAGTAATATATATATATATATATCATTATAATATCATATATATAAACATATATATATATATATATATTCACATGTGTTTAAATATGTTTTTTGCGGACATCAGAATGTCTCATGTGCCCGGCATGGCACGGCACCAGGCGCCGAAGCCCTGGTGTTGGAAGATTGGGATCCACGGAATGTTCGGAGCCACGAGGATTCGGACGACACGCACCTTGGGCCGCAACGCGTGTGGGGATGTCTAGCGGGTAGATATGAGCTGAGATGGGATGCTGATCATTATTATTATGAATCTTATTATGATGGTTGTTATCATGTTTTTTGTTGCTGCTGCTGCTGATGATGATGATGATGATGATGATTAGTTTTTTCAGGACCTAAACTGGCGGATAAAATGAGCATCAAAGGACTTTTGGTGACCTCATGTCACGTATGTTTCTTTAGTGCTGGGGGAACAGCATTGTTGTGTGACCAGGTTCAGGACCATTTGTAGAAATTATCAGACGGAGGCGTTGGATATGTTGGCTGTTTGCAGTTTAGGTGGCGTTGATGGATTGGCAGAAGTTTGGTAAGTTTACCGTGTGTATGGATGTATTGTTTTTGTCATGGATGTTTTCAAACACCCTGAGGCTAGCAGATGGTCGCAGGGCCTCCGTGTGCTGAAGATGTGAGTCCCGACGCGCAATCAATGCTATTGTGCAAAAGAGATGCAGATTGCTGGCTCAGAAATGTCTTTGACACCATTCCTAGGGTTAAAACCCTTTATCAATTGTGAGTCAGTTACAACATTTATTGAATGAACACCCCATGTTTCGCCAAAGCCCATCTCAACGTTCAGAACTGGTGCTTCGGGACTCGGTTGCGTCGGTTGGCGGATCCTGGGATTCCATCATTGCCTCTGTTTTGGACAAACGATGAATTGCAGGCCATGTGAGTTTCAGAATCTAGGGCAGTTGAAGACTGCTGCTCTCATCTTTCAATAGATATAGAATGATATAGAATTGATATGATTTAATAGATGTGTTTGAATGCATTGAGTGACCAAGACTTCCTGAAACAATGATGTCATGACATCCTATACAGGTAAACTTCTCAATTCATAAATAAAGGCAGTTTGGATTCTTGGCTGGTGGTTGCGAACATGTTGCCTGACGGATGTTCCCAACAGACATTTTAGATGGTTGGTAACATACCCCATGATTGACCATTATAGGTCGGAGTGATGTCTTACCTGAAGAAACCCAAATCCTTTCGGTTGTTTATTGCCACACACATATGATGTTTTGTTGTTTACTTCGCATGACTGTTTCACATGTAGTATATCCATGTATATCCCACTATCATCCACAAAGGTCATGACCCGTGTTAGTTTATACAATCCAAGCGTTTGCGAATTATAATGTCATTCAAATGTCATCATATCCTTCGTACCTTTTTTTTGTAGGTGAAATCTTGCGCCTTGACCCACATCTCTACAAAGTGGGGTCCTCTTCTTGATTTGATAAACCCATACAGTTATGGCCCTGTACCAGCTATAAGTACTTATAACCCCATTTATAGATTGTATAATCCCATTTATAACCAGTTATAATTAATAAATGACCATAAACCCATAGGCCCATGGTTTCGCCGCGTGACGACGGGCTGAGGTTTGGATCGCCACGTAGGGCATCCCAAAACGCCAGCTGGGACTCTCCTTGGGCCGTCATTGGGATGGGCATAACACGACAGAAGAATTGGCGTCACCAAAAAACATGGTGAAACATGGGGGGTATCTCCCTTGCCAACATGAAAGATGCAAGATGGTCCTCTGGAAATGTCATGGGCTTGGAAATGCCTTATGTTTGAGTTGTAATCCAACTGGCGATTACAGAAGACTTTTGTCCAGACTTAAATTCAAACTCGAGCACCACTCGGGGATCTAGTCAACAATCATCTGGATATTGTGGAACCAACCACTTGCACGAGCAGAACCACAACCAACAGCAATTGTGGGTGTGCACCGTCTGGTCAAGAAAAAACACGGTGTCACGGTGTCACCGTGTCTGCTAAACACCTGGGATGTTCAAGATTTGACAAGATGGCGTGTCGGGAAGGGGCAGGTACGTACGCAAAGGGCCGATCTTGTATTCGTGTTCACATACAATTTTAAAGTATGTGCAATGTAAACCCGCAAAGTTTCTATCGCAAGCAAGCAGCTTCTTTCAAATTATTTTGCTCTGATTCACCATAAAAAGCTTGATAATCGCTTTTCTACCAGGTCTCTTTAGTCCACTATATATTATATTATGTACAACGGATCATAATTACGTCTATGAGTCTATAACATATATATATATGGCAACATATGTGTACGATAGATGCTTATATGATGAATATATGCATCTTTGTTTATACATGTATGGTAGTATATATATATATATGTATAATTATACATACATAATGCATTTAGAATGCATATACACACATGCCAATATCATGGTTCCAAAGAGTGATTTCCCTTCTGTTTTCATCGCTCAGGTGCAGATCTTAAACCGCCCCAAGGTGCAGGACATTGGGTGATGAAGCTACCTAGCTATGTTTCTTGTCTTTGCTTATACAAGTAATATTCTAGTATACGCATAAATATATATATATATTATGTATGGATATGTAATATTCAATCAACAGTCTTGCAGTAATGTATATCATAGTATTGATCGATCTTTCCCACGATCAATATGTTTTGTTAAAGCATTGATGTGTGTATAATATTTTTGTGCAGATGTAGTAGTAGTACCAAAATGGCAGAAACAGCACCTCATCACTCTTTTATTAGGATTTCCATCAATCCCATGTTTTTAGGAGGTGCTATATTCCCTATCAACCGCCCTCTCTCTTATGACATTGTACATAGTTATGTCCTGTTCCGCTGAGTTATCTCATGTTTTTTTAGATCACAAAAACATTCAACATTATGTCATATGCGATTGCACGTGTAAACATGTCTTGAATACACATGCATGTTTTTTTATTGTTGTTTTGTGGATAAACAAAAAAACATATGATTTATGACACAAAGCTATCATAGCCTACATATAGCTACTGTAAAAACACCATGGTTGATAGCTAAGCAGCTGCCGCACCAGGAGTCGCAGAGCTCCAGGCGAGCGTCATGTGGTGGGGATGTCCAATATCCACTTTAAATGGGATCGTATTGGGATGATTTACCGATCAAACATCCAAGTTTCTGAAGATTTACCTATGACAAACAAACAAAATTGGATGAACTCCAAATTTCTGATGATTTACCTATGAAAAAAAAAACATGGGATGAAGTTTTTATGCCAAGTTAACAGTTAACATGTAAGCCGGTGTTAATCAGTAACCATGAATATCCAGAAGTGTCCAATAGCATCCAATGACCTGGAAATATCCGATAACCATAAACATCCAGAAATATCCACCAACAATCCATAAGATCCACAGAATCTCACAATTTCCTGGTGGATCCCAAAATCTCAAGAGTTACGAAGCCTTGCGTCTCAACTACGCCAGGGCCGAGGCTGATCGATCTGATCGTGATCGAGGGGAGCGTGGTGAGCAGCGGGAACAATGGGAACGCAATCATAGGAAACCGGGACGGACTGGGGCTGGTCCAGACCCCAAGCTGGGTCGATTACCTCTGAGATAGGTCACTGGAAGGTGATTTTACCATGATGGATATGATGGGAGGTGGTCACCTATCTGATGGTAGCTAGAAGGGCAAAGTAATACTTCGAGTTTGGCAGATTCTCTAACGGGTTATGCGATGTTGCTTTTATAAATTGGGGAAGAGACCGTTGAAAGTGCTGCACCAGCATTGTTTGGGTACTCATACTGTAATTGTCCAAGATTAGCCATGTGCTATCTCCATGTCTTTTTCGTGTTTGTTATCCCAACTTTGGTGCAACAGGACTCTCAACTGGTCACAGTTGTCACAAGGAGCACTGATGGACGCAGCAGCGAAAGGGAGCGTGGGCAGCCTGGGACTAAGTTCAGATTCTTCGGAGCTTTGTGGATCTTTGTGGCGCAAATTCTCTGCCAAATGACTGAGCCTCTGGTCAATTAGCAGCTCCGACTCTGAAAAACGCATTTAAAAACAAACGCATTTTTTTCGTGAAAACGAATCTTCCAGCCCCTATCTGGCAGGGTCTAGGTGAATTTACTGGAGGGTAATGCATTTTGCCGTTCATGTTCGCTCAATATTTCAGAAAATAGGCCCGGTGGCATGATTTTTATTCGCCCTTTTATTGCTTTGGATTTACCAATGCGTCAAGTCGTTGGATACCCCCGGCACCGGCTCTGAGTAGACTTGCAATGTCACTGCTAGAACAATTGTGCGTACTTTGTCACTATTTGTCACAGTTTTAGTATGGGATAGAACCTTTTCTATGACTATATATACTGGTTGGTGGTATGGAACATTTTTTTTCCATATATGGGATGTGATCCTTCCCATTGACGAACTCATATGTTAAAGAGGGGTAGGTATACCACCAAACATATCCAACCAGTATATACATATATATGTCATTAGTAATATTTTTTTGTTGTTCATAATAATGAATGGCATTTCTTATCTGCAATATATTCATGGCATAACAACAGTATAATATGTAATAGATTGTATAATCCCATTTATAGATTGTTTGTTATCCCATTGAAATAACCAGTTATAACTAATAGCCATGGCCATAACTGTAAGATCTTCGGGTCCTCGGATGCAGATCGGAAGCGACGTCCAGTCGGCCCAGCAAAGGTGCCGCTTGGCGGCTGGGGAGTGGTCCATTGCCGTGACTGGTGACTGAAGGATGATGTGGAAACTAACATAGCTATGGAAAATCACCATTTTTCATGGGAAAATCCACTATTTCTATGGTGATTTAAACCATAGTTATGTAAACGTTTACCAGAGGGTAAAGGTTTTTTAGAACTAAAGTAACTCAAGGCTAACGTGTGATGAAAAAACGATCTACCATATACCCTGTTGCATTTGTTGTTTGTCTGGATTGATTTGGCATCAAAGGAGAATATACAAACGTGGCTAGGGCTAGGGGTCCTATGGATCCACAATTGATATAGACCATATCAAACCATCAGCAACTTGGCTGGTCGGGAATTCCAAGCCATTCCCGGTAAAATGTTGGCAAACCAGGCACGTTCCAATGGCAAAGCTGGATCCAGTGACCATCAGTGACCAGTGAGTTGCTCCGGTGCCTTTTTTGTTTTAGTGGCTACAGCATACAGCATATATGACCAGTTTATTGCGCAGAAAAGATTGGATTACATGTCACATTACATTTACTTACTACACTTCACTACATGAAATCAAATCGCTTTGCGTTGCATTGCATCTCATCAGAGTACGTTACATTACGTCCTGAAACCCCTAACTAAAGAAATAGCGGCTAATCTTCCCTATGGTAGTGAAGAAACCCTGACAAGCAACCGGTTGTTTGGGGTTTCAGGATGACGTCAGATTACATTAGATTTGATGTAGATTATGTACATTAGATTACATACAGCAACATATCAAATCAGATCAAATTAAACTAAGTGAGATATAGTGAGATTGTATATAAATATATTAGATTAGATTGCAGTTACATTACATTGAAGATATATTTCTATGTATCATGTCATTGCATCCATCAGCATGTTTTTTTTAGGGGCTGCCCATCGAAAGTCATCCAACGTGGAAGCGCGACGCGACGTGCCAGGAACGAGGACGAGGCGACGGTGACGCTTTGGGATGCCAGCGCAGAGCTCGTGGTGACTTTTGATGTCCCGAAGCCATGACGATCGGATCCATAGGATCTATGGAAAATAACCATTTTTAATGGGAAAATCCACTATAAATGGCCCATTTATAGATGGTTTACCTATTAAAAATGGTGATTTTCCATAGTTATGTTAGTTTACCAGAGGGTATACAAAATGGGATTTCTGGGACAATATATATAGTCATCTTAACCATGAAAATTGAGATTCAATGGAATTATTGGGATTATCACGACCTCACTGCGACGTCATTGTAAATCATCATAATCATCCCAAAATGGCCGAACTTGTCAGGTTAGTGAAGTATTCTAGGTTATCCAGATAGATAGGAATAAGAAACCGGCCATTTCCGCGTACTTGGCGCCCAAATCGAACTTGAAGCCTGTTTGGAGTTGTTTTACATGTTTTTACCATTTCTTGTGAAAAAATAACTCAACATATTGGGCTTACTGCAAAAACGTGCCGGGAAAACTCGCTGGTGACGTGGCCTGCTAAAACATCACTATTCTCATCCCCTGACCACATGAGCCATCTGGAAGTCGATTCTGCGCAATTTTGAGCCGCAAAAAAACACAAATGTAATGGTAATCCGTTTCAACCTTACCATAAATGTGTTACAGTAATGTTAGTGTGAATTATGCTGGCAACTGTTCGTGTTTAAGATTGCACGTACATACTATGTTTTATATTTATATACATACATACATATATATATATAATATATAATACACAATTATCCACACTACTGTTGGTTTATTTTGAGGTTCATCACCATGTTTTTCCGATCTTTTCGCTCCAGGGATGGCAAGGAAGCGGCGAAGAAACCATCGGGGCCCTTCAGCAGGCGACAGCTGGATGATCTGAGTTGGGGTATCCCGATTTTAGGAACCCACCATATTAGTAATCATTTACATTGCCTTGTTGTTTCTTGTGTTTCAACATGTTTAATAGAGTGGTTTCATGGTTGTTAAATGTTTGCAACCTTTGCAACCATCGCAACAAAAACTCATATCTCTGCCCATTCCGTGACTGTTGGTGCTTTGGAATCCCAATAACTCCCCTTTCTAAAACGGACTTGCTTCGTCATAGCATGTAGTTCAAATCCAAACCAACTGAAATCACCCTGGAATCCAATTGACCCTTGTTATCCCTTGTTGCTTGGTTTGAACAGATGGCTTGATGTCTTGCCAGTTTCTGCAGGTGTCGATTCATGGATGAAGACTTGCGACTTTGTGGTGATCAGGTGACGATTCACGGGACGTCGTTCCCGCGTGGTTCCGGGACGTTGTTCCCGCGTGGTTCCCGCGACGCGGGGGATCGGGGGGGTTCTTATGCCTGTTGATTGGTTAATAGCAATAGACTCAATAGACAATGGGTGATATTCAAGGATTGGTAAAAGGGATTCTTTATCATTGCCCATAGGATCCATGGTGCTGGTATATATGCTAACATGACTGGGGTATATATATATATATTGATGGGATCCATCATGTTACCATATATAGCATACATGGATCCTATGGGTTGGTGAATTTCACTTAGATATACCATCTGGTTATGACTAACAGTTCGCCATGGAAAGATCCACCCATTTTTTAGTTCGGTAAACCATCTATTTCGATTAGGGCCATCTATACCATGGCGAACTGTTACATAACCAGAGGGATTTTTTTTGTGATAGGTTCGATATGGTACTTGTACCAATGGGATGGTTTAGATAGCGGCTTCTTTCAAGCCATGTGCAGAAATAGGTGCTGGGGCCACGCTACTGCCGCTACTGTAAATGTTCTTCTGTACCGGCAGAACTAAGCTGGTTGGGATTTGTTGATACCCCATTCTTATTGGCATCATACTGCACCATTGTGAATTGCAGCAGCAATTGGCAGTGGGGAGTGCATTCTTTTGACAGTAAATACACAAACACACACATGGGTCTTATTTGCCGTTGGGAGTTGTTGGGAGAATCCCATGAAACTTCGTTCCGCCCCAGCCCAACATGTTCTTGGTTTGTCTTCAATGGGCCCATTTTTGTGTCTAACGAGTGGGATCCAGCTGATAAGTTCGGTGATTTTCCATTGCCAAGTTGAATGACCGAGGGAGAACTCCTTTCACTAGATCATGAAGAACTGATTTTTTCATTAATGGGGTGCCTACTTTGGGTGCATCCCACTTAATATTGAATCATAATGATAGTATGGGGGGGCATTTGGGGGGCACATTGGTTCGGATAATGGGTTCGATACACACATTGGTTCGGATAATGGGTTCGAAACCACTTGACCCACTATAAATCCCAAATGTTGTTCCATAATTGCCATTGTTTGTTGTGAACTCTCCACATTTTATGCTGTCTAAAAGCCAAGTCAATGTGCTGCAGGTGGATCCCCTGTTGCTGGAGAGCGAGCGTGATTTCCTGGTCGTTGCCAGTCTTGGCGCGCAGAAAGTGGGGCGCTCCACGGTCCGCTATGCCTAGTGGGAGCACAGGGGAACAGATGGACAGGTTCGTTGGGGTGAGAAAGATCCCATTGGGACAATAAACGTGGCTTAGCAGTTTTTGTTTGTTCAATTTTGCTGGATATTTGCTGGATATTTGTTTGATATACCACTTTGTCCAAGAAAAAGACAAGGGGGCTAAGTCGGGCAATATTGATGGAGGAATCTGCGAGACATCTTTGTAAAAAGGAAACTGGGCCAAACTTGGTTGATTTTTGATGGAGGAATCTTTGATAGTCCGCCAGAGTTTGTCTTGCTTTGAAGGGCATCATGGGTTAAGGCTTGGGAGAATGCAAACCTTGAGTTGGAACAGATGAACATGTGGTTCTGATATATCCTGTACTGTAAGTTGCAGACATTGTCTTCGGATGCAAATCCTTTGTGTCATTCACATCTATTTGGTGTCGTTTACTGTATGTCATGCGGTTGGGTTTGTCATTCAACTGCACTGAACAATTTTCACATGGGGGAACTCAGACTTGCTTTAGAGTTGGTAATTGATTTGCATACTATTCAAAACTGGATGCATTGCATCCAGCTTCTTCGCTGTCATGGTATTCCATGGATTTGATGCATTACTCATGAACCTCTTGTAAACGAAGATAGCCTATGTCATGGAAAATGGCCTCATTGTACTTGAAATAGCTATTTCAAACGATGTTTTTCCATAGCTATGTTGGAGTACAACAGGGTAAATCCAATGAAAATCCAGTGTTTCATGGTAAAACCCACCATGATTCACAGTAAACTACTACTTTTCCCGGCGGCATGCTATGACCAGTACATCTGAGGTACTCTCAACGCTGCTGTCACCCTTCTTTCACGAGAACGGCCCAGGGCTTAGAGAAAGAAATGGCACCGGTGGAAAGGACAAGTATGCTTCAAGGGCATAAACTACATCACAATACCTAATCATATAGTCTACATGAATCTTAATATTAATCTTGACATTTTGTAACTATTGAATACTATAGGCCTATAGGTTTGTATATCATAGCTATCGTGATCCAGCCACTTTTTTATCACCACATCTCTGTCCTTGGCTTGCATCGCGTGAGGAGAAGGCACTTGATTTCCAAAGAACAGTTTTCTGCCAATCATTTGGAGCCAAGCCTTATTGGACCCCTGACAAACCCAGCGCAAGCAACTGAACATGAGAAAGTGTCACTAATTCGCGTGAATGCGTTAGATAGCCAGGCAGTTGTTCAAAACAATGCATCAAAACATATCAAAGCCGACCGCCTTGGAACAGGGCAAACAAGTCGGCAGTGTAACTATCAGGTGCGGTTTTGATGCTTTCAGGGATTGCAACTCAAGGTTCTTAAACACTTTGTAACAGGTGCGCCAAGGATACTGTTATATAAATATGTGAGGCTCCTGTGCAAAAACAGATTGCAAACGGAGGCTGCTAAGCGACATTGCAATCGCAGCATAACAAACAAGACTTTTTGAAAGTCAGGCACAAATATGGTCCCCAGCTAGGCAAAAAGAGTAGGCGCGCATAGCAGAGCGAGGAATTGCATCAGAGATGCGGTCCAGTGACCAAGCAGCCCAGAACATGCAGTGGGGAGAAACGTAATTCAGAGACGACAAAGTAGGTCAGTGAAAAGTGTTTTTTTGTCCGAAGAAACACTTATCAAAAAACAGGCAACCCAGAGAGAAATACTTCGGAAAAATGACATCACAAATCACAGTATGTCATTCGAGAAATAGTTGAGGAAAACATGGTTTACAGCTTGAGATGCCCAAAGAATAGGCTGAGAGAAATGGCAGCTCAGGGAAACAAATTACGAAAAACGTGTTTACTGAAGAGGTAGTTGCAATGTTTGGAGATGCCTGTTCAAAACGTGTGTTGTAGAGGGCGCAAGTTGGAGAGAACATGATTAAAAACCTGGTAAGCAATTAAGGCAGCTCAGATACGAGGAAAAACAGAGAACACATAGTTCAAAAAAAACGGACATCAATGACAGGCTTGGAATTACCCTGATCACATATATTATCATATGTAAATTGTGTATGGGGATATCATTCAAATTTAATCCTCAATCTTCTTAAGTATCATCAAAAATTATTGTTGCAAATTGACCTTCTGGTTATTTAACATAGCGGAACATCACCATTTCAACTAGGTAAATCATCATAAATCATCCATAAATGGACCATTTTCATCCATTTTCCATAGCTATGTCAGCTATGTTGAGTGAGGCTCGTCCACCGGCCATTTCAAGGCGGGTTCGCCGGGGTCACCAAAGGAAGCCGCTAGGATTCGACGGGATCTAAGGAATAAAAAATGGTTCAATACCATGTTTAACCACCAACCAAAAAAACGATTTGATACAAAACAAATGATGTGATTTGATATTGTTTGACATAATTTGACAATTGATTCAATGTCTGGTTTGTGTTGTGTTATACCTCCACATTTGGTTAAAATTAGGGAGATGAATGTACAAAAGAATGGGTGAATACACATAAATCTACGAGGCCCTGGTGATTCCTGCTTGTCATGTGGAACTCCGAGAGATGTCTCACAACCGTCTGGCGTGGACGGACACTCAACAGGTCAGAACATGTATTCCAATTTATTTAATTATTTCATGTATGTTCATTTTCATATGTTGTTTGTGTAATACTTTGTAAACATGAATATAAATTGCATGGCAGAGCAACCTGGGCATAAGTAATTATTATGTTTGTTTACCAGAGTGTAATCTATTGACCCAAGGCCATTCATCACCAGGTGCCCCTGGGCATTCATTCTGCGGAGACCTTTCTTGAAGGCAGCTGGGGTTGGTATCCGGTTGTTAAGACAAGCGGCTGTGGGAATGATGGATATCCAGACATCCAATTGTATAGTTGATGAGGAACAGGGATAAATTGTTGGTTGGTGGTTTCAAACAGTTTTTATTTTCCATAATATATGGGATAATCCTTCCCATTGACTAATATTTTTCGATAAGGTTAAAACCACCAACCAAGATTGTGGTTTACACCATGTTTTCTGAGTTAATGATGATAAAGTCTGGCCACCAGCGAAACTCCTTTGGCTCTCCTAAAAGGACATCATTTGTGATAATTTTGCAATATAACACTTGTGTCACTTGAGTGCTTGTGCTTGAGGGTACACAAAGCAAAGCTTTTGGATTGCAGAATGGTTGGGTTGCTTCAATCAGTTTTTGCACATCATGGGTAAATTTAGTCGGAGGCGCAGAGTTGAGGATTGTATGATGATGCAGACCGATTCTTGTCGTGCAGTGTGTCGAAATGTGATGATTTGAACCTTCCAACTTCCACATTTTGTTCCCTCCACTTTCACCACGGAGATTGGATTTGTTTGTATTTTTTGGCCACGTTTCATCAAATTACTCATGTATAAATTCTGCACAGGAGGTTGTAGGGGTCCCCTTTGGAGATTCTATGAGGAAATGATTAATGAATCACACGTTTGTAGATCTTTGGGCCATAGTCCACTACTACGCAGGTCTCTCCACTGGTTTCTGTTCGTTGAGCAGTCGCTAAGGCTATAAGACACCCCTGTTGATGCTTCCGAGGCTGTACTATCCTGAACATTTTGGAGATTATCGGGAGTATCATGATCTATTAAGCTGGAAATGTTGTTCTGAACAAACCAGTTGGGATGATAATCCCATTTCACTCATATTTTTTGGGATGAGTTGAAACCACCGCAGTCAAAACCCTTTTAGGATCTTCACTTCTTTGCCAGGGTTTCAACCCGCTCCCATGTAGCTCTGCCTCAAATTGTCCCACGGCTTGGTAATTGTTTAATACCCATTTTGTTCACAAGACAGTTGTCATTTTGGAAGATGTTGGGCACAACCTCCCCCCCCCCATTTTGTGTATGTTTCAGAAGTCCCTGGAGTGACCATGAGGAGGACCATCATATTCGGGTGTTGACCTTTGTGTTACGATGGCATGGGCCCTGGAGCTGCGGGGTCGGGTGATGGCCAAGACCTTGCCTCGGAGTCCTTGGCTCTGCAGATGTGCTAATATGATACAATATATATTGTACATTATATATATATGTGTGTTTTCTGTTAACAAGACATAGTGTGCATATATATATATACATACATTTATACTGCTATAATTATATATATATATATATACCTATTAAAAAAATGTATATGATATGTATATAATATAGTATATAGTATATACATAATAATTTATACATCCACCACTTAACTGCATGTGCGTTGTTGAATTCGGAGACAGTCTGGATTCAATGGCCTCAACTTATCCCTGAACAACAAGCCTTTTGGTTTATCCTGAAGCGAGGCAATCAAGTGAATCACCATTCAAATTGGTTTGTTTGATAATAGGGTGCATAAACATCCCAGCTTTTAAACCATCATTGACCCATTGAAAGTGTTTTTTTTTTGAATTGTAGAGTATCACCCATTTTTGGACACACATCGGACCGAAGTAAGTCCCAATTAAACAAATATCACTACATCCCCATGTGTGATGGCAAAACCAGCGTTTCTGAATGTGTCTCAATGGCAATGGAAGCAGGCGCCCCCATTTTTGCACTCAAATGAAGTATGGGTCCCAAGTTTTCATGTTTTTATCCTGGTTTTCAATATGTTGAAAATCAATGTTCATTTTTTCCATTCAACTGAAGAATGTTAAAATCACAGAAGCTCATCATGTTTTGGGTGGTGCCCCACTTAAAAGTTGGCTATGTCATGTGATACATCAGATTTTGTTTAGTTAGCTGCAAAGTACAGAGATGCAAATACAACAAGTTTGGGCAATTGGCAAGAAGAACGCTGCGGCCACATGCATCCTTTTTATGAACCATAGTAACTATAGTAACTAGACTTCAATATATCTACCATAACCCAGCAGTTTTTGGAGTTATCTCCACCAACTTAGCCGTTGCGAACTGGGGCACCACCGGCCCCACCTGCTTCGGAGTCCCGCTTTGTCGAGGATCGCTTGGTGCTGCTGGATGCGCCAGCGCTCTTTGAGTCACTCCCAGCGCATCCCCTGGGCGATCCGAAGCCGGGATGCCGAGCAGTGCCGGGCGATGGCGGAGTTCAGCATCACCATCCCCAACTTAGATGGGCCATGGGAGTAACGATTCCTGGTTAGTAAGTGGGGTTTTGTTACCCCAAAAAAATCCCAATGAAATAATCCATTTACTAACTAGTTAAGTAACTCCATGGCCCATCTAAGAAGTGATTGGATAGTGGACGATCCAAGCGAGTGTTTTTGCTGTAGAAGATGACATGGAAAAGAACCAGCATTTGTTTTATAACATATGAGATTTTTTGTGGAGTATCAAAGATTGACCAAGATTCATGATGAGTTTTTTGGTTGGAAACATGGGATATCATATAACTATAGTGGGATATTGATAGTTGATATCATTATAGTGGGATCAAATCATATATTCCACTATAGATATAACTTTAACAGTAATCCATTGATATAATATAACTATTGGGGGATATTATATTGATATATTATATCCCACAGAACTATAGTAGGATCATTGGATTTATCTTGTTTACGTTGGAGCCAGGGAAGATGGGAAGCGGGATAGGTATTTTCAAGGCATGCTGAGGATGTGGGAAGCTCCAAGCTGGAACTCAAGGGGGTTGGATCCAGCCACATGTGTACAGGATGAGGATTGAACCTTTCGACTTGGGGATATGATTGAGAGATTACATGTAACCTGGGCAAATTATGAGGATCTCATTGGCCAAACGTGCCTTGGGATAGACACCTGAGGACTGGAAGGGTTGGAGGGTTGGATGGCTAAGAGTGGTTGATCTTGTCACGTAGAAATTCGAGGTCTAAAGCATTCTAAAGCAGTAAAAATGTATGGAAAGGAGGAAACCTTGGATCATTGCAATGATCTCAGCCGAGTTTTACTGCTGAACCTTGCTGTTGGCGATGGTTCCTGTAGCTACTGATTTCGATGGGGATCCCATCTTCCCATATCTTTCATGGATTCCTCTTGGCGTTGCCCCCATTATTGATCTTATTGGATGTGGGCAGTACAAGCTTCATCAAGCTTCGAGGGTCATCATGGGTCATCGTTGTCATCAACTCAGGAGTGAACTCTACTTGACGATTTTCCTTGCGTCCATTTGCTGGGGCCCTGGGGCACTCAGTTTTGCTCGGCCCTGCGGTGATGAGATTGGCCCAAAATTGGGTTGGCAACTCGTACTGTACGGGGCATACCGTGGTGCTATTGTGATCAAAATCGCTGGCAAATGGTAAATAATAATGGTAAATATATGTTTACATAGATATTTGATGTTCATTTCCATAAAAACAAACAGGTGTTCCCATAAGATCCGATAAGTAGAAATAAGTAGTGTTTTCCTTGCCTCATCCCCATATAGATTGGGTGAGATGTATTTGACTGCACCACAAAGTATCGCCATGCCCCAGTGAGAAGAGGTCACTGCATTCTGGTGGTCACAGATACTGCTGTGGTTGGGGCTGCCCAGTGGGGTATGTGGGAGATGTAGCGTTTGCAGGCTGTGGATCGGCAGATGATTCATAACCATTCATAACCCACATATCGGGTTCTTCAAAAAACAGTCAAATAACTTGAACACTAGCAGCAGTGGTACATTCTTCAGGATAGGCCACTGGTGTTGGTCATACATCCTTATCAGCAGGATATATCTGCTATCCCCACGCCATACTGAGGTATATATATATATATATATTATATATGATTATATATATATACACAGTAGAATCACAGTTATGCTTGATTGACATCAGCATCATATACCCATTGATACCCTGATCTTGGGCTAGGAAACCAGCCAAAGTCTGGGATATAATGGAATAATTAACTGTTACCATCTGTTACCCATATCTATTTGGAATATCCCCAGTTATATAAGGATCATACCGGGATCTTAAAAGAAACAGAACATCCACCAAGAAGCCTTCACCTAAAGCCCCCGGACACCCTGTATCAGTCTGCTCCAAGCATTGCTGTCATACAACATTGAAATTGGGTGACGAGGGGTGTCTAGATGTCCCGATTAAGCATTCCTATGAACTCCTATGTCTGGAATGATTTACACAAGCCACTGAATGTGTATACAGTGGCGGACTAGCACTTAGAATATGAATTTAAAAGATTTTACGTTTTAAAGTTTTTAACATGTCTTAACTCCCTGGAGATAGAATATGGAAATATTCTAAGTGTATACGGATGCACTTAGAATATAAAACGGTGCACTTAGAATATAAAACGGATGCACTTAGAATATAATGTTACAAAAAAAAAACGTTGTTTTTCTTTGTGGTTTCTTATGTTTTTTTGTTTAATGGTGTTCTTCGTTTTTTCAATGTTTCATTTATATTTATTGGTTGCTTTGTTAAGTTTATTAGTTGTTCACTGATTCTCATACTGTATAGTATAATGGAATGATTACATAATATATAGTACCATGTACTGTAATTACTGAAAACAACAGCAACAACAACAGCAACAACAACAACAACGACAACAACAACAGCAACAGCAACAACAACAACAACACCAACACCAACAGCGACGCTACGTGCCTGAAGCAACGGCGCACTAATGGTGCAGGGCAGCAACAAGCGCCGGAAAGCGCGCCGCCTTTCAGAAGGGGCTACGGTGCCTCAAGCGCTGCCGGAGCGAGACGGCCTTGAAAAGGCGGGGCAGTGAGCAGGCAGTGATTTTTGAACCATCTGATTGAAAAATGGCTTCAAAACTGCTATTCCATCACTTTGAAGAGAATTGACATCGCCACATCATCGGATGGTCAAAAGGTGACGTGGGAGCTCAAGGAGGAAGCAGAGAGAGAGGCGACTGCCAAGGTGCTGATCAAAGCATTATCTTCCGCCAATCACTTCACTTTGACTTTCACTTTGCAGGGCAGAAATGTCTTGCGTGGAAGAGTGTTTTGGGGCTCCTGATAGAAAATTGTGATAGCATTCTGCCAATGGTTGAACAGCTGCTTGAAGGAGGCGGAAGACAAGAAGGAGCCACAGAAGGAGCCTCTGACGGAGTGGGTTTCTTGGTGGCAAGGACCTCTCAAAGATTTTCCGGGGGCAGAGGGCATCAAAGTTCAAAATTTTCCCATTGATTTGTTTACCAGTTTGATTGTGCTGGCACGTCAGCATCAGGATTGCAGACGGTAAATGGAGAATCTATATGAGCAGGTCAGGCTGCAGGTGAAGAATCGACAAGCAAGATCCCCGTAGTGATCCCCGTTGGTACTAACCCAAAGGGAAACAAGATAATCATTGAGTTTCCTCAGTTTCCAAATTCTTTCGGTTGGATCTGTTGTCCATCAGGACGTCTATCAACATATGGCATCAGCTTCTATATCACAAGATTGTTTCATAATGCTTTCCTAGGCTACAACCCCCTTAAGGGAACACCTTCAAACCATACTGAAGGCCCCGTGTACATCAGCAAGTACAGAAACAAGTACATCAACAAACATCCTCGTACCTGAGGAAAAGATGGAGCCGTGGCTGCACCAGGCAGGGCAGAGTGACTAGCAGAGTGACTGGCACAGTGCAGGGCAGAACTCAGGGCAGAGATGTCTTGAGTGGACGGTTTATGTTGGTAGTTGGTACCGGTGGTATAAAATAGAGCTGTTCCCTCGTAGAAGCATTCAGGTGAAGGCGGTACCTTCAGCGTTTAGTATGCGTTTCACAGACATTGGACTAAACATGCCAGACCTTGGATCATGAAAATGGAAAGACGCGCAAGTAGATGAAAGGACATGAATACAAGAAGCTAAGAACATGAATGCAAAATGAAGGACATACATGGTAAATGAACAAAAGCAGTGCGAATGAATGGAAAAAAATGCAAGTACAGTAGGTCGTGAAAGGTGTGCCTGTTCAAAAAGTGCGGGGACGATTTCCCAAAAAGTCTGCCTAGCCAGAGCTCCGTTGGGGGAAAGAATCAGTAGTGCCAGCTCCAGTGTAGCAATCTTGCTTCAGAAGTTCATGGCAAGCTAGCTCCTGCCCTGAGTCTCCTAAAATAGTAAAATTTAGGTCGGCAAAAATTTACGTAAATTTTTGGATTTAGGTCGAAAAATTTACGTAAATTTTTACTTAGCTTAGTAAATATTTACTATTGAAAAACATTTAGGTATATACCTAAATTGATTTAGGTATATACCTAAATTGATTTAGGTATATACCTAATTTTTTGTCGTGTTTTTCACATAGATAAGTTAATACTTGTTGATTGATTTTATTGTGTTTTTTTAAAGTTTTTGCTGTTGGTTGTTTGACATATTGAATGGTGTGTCTTGTTGGCACTGTTCAATTGTAATACTGTTTTACATGTTTTATTTTGGTTTGATTGTGGTGATGGCTGTGTGTTGATGATATTTTTTTTCTGATGAACATGTTTGTTTTCTATCTGCCGCTTTCTCTGTTGGACTTGCGTATGTTACTTGAGCTTTTTTTTGTACTTGGGCATGTTAGTTTTGTGTGGTTATTTGCTGGTTATTTTTGGGACCTGTGTGTGTTACTTGAGCTTTTTGCACTTGGGCATGTCAGTTGTGTGTTTACTTGTGCATCTTGG
>Ga0126342_10003892_pt1 | contig 25067 bp, 22 predicted proteins | sample Cyp1metagenome_FD_92528 | JGI IMG/M metagenome (GOLD analysis project Ga0126342, IMG submission 92528) | Coral microbial communities from Lord Howe Island, Old Settlement Bay, Australia - Cyphastrea 1 metagenome | ecosystem: Host-associated > Invertebrates > Cnidaria > Coral ...
ATGTTTGATAGAAACCTTATTGGAAGCGATGCTGGCATGTTTCGCATGTTTCGCTTTGGCCCAACGTGGGAAGAGGCCTTGTGCATGTTTGATGGAAACTTTGTGGAAGCGATGCTGGCATGTTTTCGCATGTTTCGCTTTGGTCCAACGTGGGAAGAGGCCTTGTGCATGTTTGATGGAAACTTTGTGGAAGCGCTGCCGGCATGTTTTGTAGAAACTGCATCCAGGCCATGTTTAGCTATGTGTCACTTCTGGACGCCAGCCCAGAATGTTTCGCATGTTGCGCTTTTGGTCCAACGTGGGAAGAGGCCTTGCGCATGTTTGATAGAAACTTTGTGGAAGCGATGCCGGCATGTTTTGTAGAAACTGCATCCAAGCCATGTTTAGCTATGTGTCACTTGCACGTCATGTTTAGCTATGTTGCCTGTCTCTCGCATTGCCGCCAGGTACCTCCCCGAGCGTCTTTACTCAAGGACAATGCATCTGAGTTTAGCAGTGCTGGCTTTGACGTACTGAATGTGATTGTGCTGAACATAGGCTTCTAGCTCTGGTTCGATGTTTTATGGTCTTTGCATTCAGTTCTTTACCTGTGGTAGGTGTTTCTCACCACGGCAGCTCTATTGGCTTCGCAAACAGGTACCTCTCCTTTCTCATTCATGGACATCGGGCCGCTGGAGGTAGGACAGGCCTGGCTTGCATCTGAGTTCGGTGATGCTGGCTTTGACTCAAAGTTGGAAGAAGCATTGGAGCGCTTGGTTCATGTCACTTTGGTTGTGTCCGCTGGACGGCTTGTTTGCGCATTTGATACTTGTAGATATGGTTTGCATATCTATGGTTGTCTTGTTGCCAGGTGCTTTTTGTTCGAGCCGCAAGCTTTGCACTGATGGAGGCGTTGCAATTGCGTTCGGTGGTGTTGTGAATTGTAGTGTGTGGATTGCTTAACGATAGAATGCGGTGCGCACTTGAAGAGTCTCATTGCTGTGGTTCATAGTCAGTGCAAGTGGAAAGACCGTCAAACACTGCCACACATAGTAGCAGCATACATAGTATCAGCATAAGATTTGATAGTTACCTTGCACAACAGGCTGCCATCGCATGATCTGATCAATTATTTCTGATCTGATCGCGTCGCTGTTGCTGCATTGCTGCATGTCGCTCGCATTGCTGCCAGGTACCTCCCCGATCGTTTTGACCCAACGTGGGAAGAAACCGCGTGCGCCGCAGTTGCCGTTGGCGGCGCACGAAAACAAAAAAGTTGCGTATTTCTGCCGTATGTGCGCGCCAATGAGCTCGTCGTTTCAGGCCTTTGTCACACACAACTTTGTCACACACTCTCTTTCACACACAACTTTCACACGCACCATCTTCGACACACCACTTTGTCACACACCACTTCGTCACACACTCTCTTTCACACACAACTTTCACACACACCATCTTTCACACACCACTTTGTCACACACCATCTCTCTTTGTCACACACCATCTTTCACATACAACTTTGTCACACACAACTCTTCACATTCACATCAACTTGCTTTACTTCTCGATCCTTCACCACCTCCTTTGTCCTTCCTTCCTTCCTTCCTTCCTTCCTTCCCTCCCTCCTTCCTTCCTTCCTTCCTTCCTTCCTTCCTTCCCCGTCCCGCTACAACATGTGTTGCTCATTATTGGAAGAAGCTGACTTGTTGGGCCAAGCTATTTCCCCCCCAACAACAAAAATCAACGACCGATTTATGCGCAGCGCCTTGACACTTATTGCAGTGGTACTCCTGAAGTAACCCTGCAACAGTCGTGTAACAACCCCATCAACTCACCGCCCAAGCACACAAGTCTGCCACCAAATCTGCACCGGACGCTGTCATTGGCGCCAGCTCTTCTCCTGGGGAAGTCTCCACGGTGAGAAACTGGCTAAGAATAAGCCAAGTATTTTGCTTTCTGTGGCAGTTGGTCGTCCCAGTGCTTTTATATATATATATATACAGATAGACAGATAGATAGATAGATAGATAGATAAATAGATAGATGGATGGATGGATGGATAGATAGATGGATAGATGGATAGATGGATAGATGGATAGATGGATAGATGGATAGATGGATAGATGGATAGATGGATAGATAGATAGATAGATAGATAGATTCCAGATGAATAGATACTTAGGTACATACTTTCTTAAGATAGATAGATAGATAGATGGATGGATGGATGGATAGATAGATAGATAGATAGATCGATAGATAGGATAGTTAGATAGATAGGATAGTTGGATAGGTGGGGTGGTTGGTTGGTTGGTTGGTTGGTTGGTTAGTTAGTTAGTTAGTTAGTTAGTTAGTTAGTTAGTTAGTTAGGTAGGTAGCTAGTTAGTTAGCTAGTTAGTTAGCTAGTTAGTTAGTTAGTTAGTTAGTTAGTTTGCTAGTTAGTTAGTTGGTTAGTTAGTCAGTTGGTTGGTTGGTTAGTTAGTTAGTCAGTTAGATAGATAAATAGATATGGATACCTCTGCCTCCCTCCGAATGATCTCTCTATGACATTATGACAGGCTGTATAATCTATTCCATAAGAGTAATATGATCCAGTCTGACTACATTCTCTTGTTGTCAAGCTGGGGAAAAGGTGCTGCACCTCCAAACATGGCTAAACATGGGCTGGGTGTTTTGTCGCTCCGCTTTTCCAAAGGAGCATTGGACATCATCCTATCATATTCCATCATGCTGTTGGCTGTAGATGAAACAGACCATGAAGAAAAATGCCCTGCGCCCCGAACCCTATAGCGTGTATGGGAAGTGGTATCTTTATCATGTCTAATTAATCTCATCTTGCACTTGTGTGACTAAATGGTCGGTCGGATTATGACAATCCTAAGAAAGAAAATCAGCTGCGCAAGTACACTTCGGAGATCTTAGGAGGTTCTCTTTCCACACATGTCACGTAGCGCTGGTAAGTAATACACAACTGGTCCTGCCATGGTGGTCAAATAAAGTGTCAGCTGGCCATGGTTACCATCCACACATCGCAGGCTGAAGACTTTGGTCAACCTCACTAGATCTCACAGCGTTGGGATGTGATCGTACAAGCAGCAACGAGATATAGCGAGATATACCCTCTGGTAAACTAACATAACTATGGAAAATGGCCATTTATAGTGGATTTACCCATTGAAAATAGTGATTTACCATAGTTATGTTAAATTACCAGAGGGTACCGATATACCAAGAGAATACCAAGAGATATTTTTCCCGAGGTTAGACGGTGCACAAAAAATGCCCAACTAGACAAAATAACACTTGCTTGTCAGAAAGGGAAGTCAACCTGAATGTTCTCCCTAGATGGAATATGTGAGAACTGGTCACCAATCGCCAGTGATGATATTGAAGAATAGGTGCATGTTGGGTCAAGCTACTAGTACCTGCAACTGGCAGAGGTGCAATGCCATGATAGTTTGATATAGATGTTGCAAAAAAAATGTTTTTGTTTAATGCAATTAGCTACGAAAAATCACATTTTTTTATAATAGGTAGATGGTGGTCCTGGTAAATCATCGTAAACCATCTACATATAGACAGATATTACTGTAATTATTATTAATTAGTATATCAAAATATATTACAGTAATTATATGGGACATGTTCAATACAGTAGCTACTAGGGCAGTTTTTTAGCGGTGTGTAAAATTGCGACAGCCTGAGCTAGCAGTGCCTTCATAGCCGCTGAAAGCATGTGTGTGATGTCATGTGTGGTGCGGCTGTTGTAGAAAAATACCCATGGTTCCTCTGGTAGCCCGAGGTCCTCTGGTTAGCCCGGGCATACCTCAAAATGGCATGTCTAAAGTCTTTAAGTAATGTATCATTAACCACCGGATGTTCTCAAGTTTTGGGGCAGCTAATTGGATCCCTTGTTGAAATGACACCCCCACCGCTCAAGAAAAATGACCGAAGTCTATGGCCAAGGCGCTGCATAGATTGGGGAACCTCGAGCTCATGCGGTTGGCGAAGGGGGTCGTGCAATCTGTCATTGTCCCATGGCAAGATCTCCTCAACAGCACCGGGCACCCGGGGCCCCGGGCGCTTTGGCAGCTGAAAGCGAGGACTTTCAAGTGGGGAGGATTGGGAGGGCTGAAATGCTGAAACATCTTGAAAGTCTTCTGCTGACTCGGTGCCATGCCAAGGATCTGTGGCTCTCAGGGCCACGCCCTCATATCGGAAGAGATCTCGATGAATGGGATCCATAAGCCAACGTTGCAAGTCATGGATCCGGGCTGGGTCCACCTGGGGAGACTTAATCAAACCATGAAAGTTTCGGTGAAAGGGAATGACCCCAATAAACCAAATTTGGATGACCCATGATATCCATGATCTAGATCCTGAGACCCAGATTTGATTGCAAAAGTTTTTGTTTTGCCCTCCCTGTGATATCCTTCACTTCAGAAGAGGCACCGGGAACTCCCTCCAGAGAGCGCTCCAACCGTTAAAGAAGACTGTCACGCCTCTACGACTTCGGTTGTAGTTGCCGCAGCCTCAAAAAAAGGCTAGCTTTCACTGAGAATATCAACCCATGATTTATAAACCCCTAGTTTACGAATTGGGCGGAATACCATTTATAATTTATAAAGGGAAATATCATGAATGAAACATCACTATTTGGGGACTACTCTCAGCTCAGGGTCTCCACTTGACAGCCAAGTGGCACATCTTTAAGCTCCAACCGACAATTGCGGACTCGTCATTATCAGGGTCGGAACGGTGCGCAAGCAGTTGCGATCGCACAAGGACCATTGGCTTTCGATAAGCCACGTTCATGTTGGGAGGAGGCTGGCCCAGTGGGAGATTGCCAATGTTACAAAACCAATAGATGAACCGCCTGCAGCCATCCCACAGAAAACAAAGCAACCCAAAGAAGCGCACATCACTTCCATGAAACAAAACTCAGACGTGGCTCTTCATGACATGCATCATGCATGTAGCGAAACTTGTCACGTGCTATATCACTGATTTCCCGACATTCACCTGATGTGAAGACATTTGCTTGGCCACTTGATTGCCTTCATGCTGGCCAATTAGTTATAATATGTTATAATCTACAGAATTCCACACCAAGGAAAAAGACATGCACGGGCAGCTCCTGTAAATGACACAAACCGCGTGATTCTCCGGGACCGTGCAGAAAGCGATGTCAAAGGTTTGCTCAGCAGCTGCCCTTCTGGAGTACTTGATGACACAGAAAATCCATAGGCCGAAGCGGAGACACAAAATAGAGGCAAAGGGAATAATTGCCGTGAGCATTGGGCTGAATTCAATGACTACGGTCATTCGCACATTTGGATTTACAACAATGATAAGGTAAAAGATCACGAGGAAGGCCAACTCGACCCACGGACAGTTTTTGAATGCCATCCATCGCAAAAGACTGTTGGGGCCATAAGTGACATGGGTCAAATGTCGAGCTGCCCGGCCAGACACGATCATACGATAGATCTGGGCTGTGTTGTTGCCAAGGCTCCTAAGTGGATTTCTCCGGAAATGGGACAATCAACCTGTGGATTTTGAACCAGTGGTGCTCTATTTTGAAACAAACCCAAGCAGGCAGCGATGTTCAACTTAAGGAACCCCTGTGGCACATTAAAAAAAAAAACTTTTACCGCACGGTCTAGCGGTTCGAGCACCTACATTTCAATATATAAATGTTCAATATATAAATTTCCCCATTCTCTAAGGCTAATCATACTCCAGGCCAACGCACAGAAAAAGTCAAAAGTTTTGTCACTAACATCACGCTAACATCACACGCACACATTTCCTCATGTTTGTTGGATGTGTGTAGATTGTGGGGGCCAAGGAGCACCTTGGGCGGGTTTGAGCACTTTCAATCCTGATGTGATGGCAGCCATGTCAATACATACTTGGTGCTACCCTAGAGATGCGGCTGTGCAGGTGAGCTGGGGTAACGCGCAATTGAAGTTGCACACGCACTGAAATGGGCTAGAACTTAGGCCAATCTATTTTGTTCCTGATAAAGACATAATTTTTCTCTCGGCAGCTGTCCAAACAAAACACAGGTGGAATGCACTCGCTGAGTACATAGGTGAATTAAATTCTTGTGTACTTGCCAACACCCTCAGAAATGCCTTTTGGAAATTAAAAACAATTTCCCAACCTCCCACATCTTCTTCATTATTTCATTGTTGGACAAACAGATTTCGTATCATGAAAATTGATAAGGACCAATGTTGGTAATGTGTCCATGAGAAGGTAACCATATCAACTGACGTACCATGACATATGGAGGCCTCAGGCTGTTGCAGAAAATTTGACTGAGGATCCTGGGTTTAGAACAGTCATCCCACCACTACATGGATGCAGCAGTAAAAACATATATTGTATGATATATATATATATATATTATCATATATATATAATATATTTTATATATTATATTTATATATAAATAATATATATATATATGTATATATATATATATATTTCTGCACATTGCACGTAACTTGATGCAATCCAGCTAAATCCCCAGTCTCTCCAGGATTTGCTGTTGTCTGAAGTATTGGTGCTTCAAGTCGAGAATTCCAAGGACAAGGACGAAGATGGCAACAATCACTGCCAGCATCATGCCCAAGTTCGTAGGTATCATGGCACCCCTTCCGCACCATAGCCTGAAGCGATTAGCCCATGCCTTGTCTTGCCACACAGTTACGTTGTTTTTTGCTGAACACGTAGGGCTGCATTTTTTATTACTCATGGCATTCCATTTAACCACTATTTTCAGAGAAAGATTTTGGCGAAGGGCTTGGCGTTTGCGCATCCGATTCTTTCTCTATTACTTTGCCACATGACAGGTTCAATGCAAAAGCGCAGCAGCAATGGCCAGTCACATGGAAAAAAAGTGCTGCAGGCGCGATTGCCATTGTGGCAATACTCTCTTCTTGCTGTCTGGTTGCAAATACTTGAAATACTATGAAATACTGAACACTTTCCGGTGAACTTGCAAACTATTTTGAATCTATTTGGTGGCTGTACGGTAAACCCCATTCTCAAACACGCCCATCTCCTTTCTCCCACCTGCCAGGTGAGGGTCTCCAATGGTCCCTGAATTTTAACAAGTCCTGCTTCCTCGAACAGTATGCGAGCTGAGAGGCTCGATTTTGGGGCTCTCACCGGGCCCGAACACTATGTCGAGCTGCCACATAGATGGTAAACAAAAAAGTGTATATATATATTACAGATAGAATGTCAGATAGAATGCCAAAAAGAACTTCAGAACAGATGTCACATAGAATACCAGAAAGAATGTCAGAATAGATGCCAGATAGAATGCCGGAAAGAATGTCAGATATAATGTCAGAAAGAATGTCACATAGAATGATAGAATGCCAGAATGTCAGAAAAATGTTAAATAGAATGCCAGATCAACTGCCAAAACGAATGTCATATAAAATGCCGGATAGAATGCCAAATCAAAACGCCACATCGAATGTCAGAATATAGGTAAGGGAGAATATCAAAGTAAAATATCAGATATATGATGATATATGATGATGTACGCCAGATAGAATGTCAAATAGAATGTCGGAGTATAAGTCTGATAAAATGTCAGAAGATATGATAGAATATATACCCCGGCGCGCATCACTTGTTTTTGTTGGCGACATCTTATCTTAATAGCCAGGCCACTCTGTCAAACAGGGCGGTGCCATGTGACACTCGGAAGTCGTTGACCCAGGAGAGCGCACAGACACATAGTAGTATCCGTAGTCGCCAAGACCTTACATATCCTACATAGCATAGTTCAACCGTGTGCAACGAGCAGGATACAAGATACATCAAGATACAACCGCCCTTCTGCCACATCCATTGTAAATTTTGGGGCTGATTGTTGGGTCAACCGAGTTCCGCACAGCTCCAACCGTTCGTGGATTTCTGAGCCAAAAATCTATTGTGGGGCCATCTTCGACTCAAAAATATACAAAACCCGAAACATCATTAGATGAAATACTGGTTGGTTAATAGGGGTTCCAATGGGTATCCATAAGGATAATCATAATCCCTACATGTATCTACAAGTATATATAGTGATGTATATATTATATATATATGTGATATGATTATATATATATATATGTGTGTGTGTGCGTGTGTGTATTTATACCATTATATACAGTTCTACACATAAATATTTGATTGTATTGGACTAGTAGCACCGAAACAACCAACCAGTAGCAGCACCAAGAGACTGGCAGCAGTGACCTCGACGATCTGCCCCAGCAAGGGCTCGCAAACCTTCGGCAACGACTCCAGCCCGTAGAGAGATTGAAACTTGTTCAGCCTGTCCAAATCCTAGGTGTTAACAAATTGGCATGTAAATCTATATATATATATTTATAGTGAAATATATATAGTGTGCTTTTTAATATCTTGTAATCGTGTTACATCTGAGCAATACTTCCCACTCTGCGAATCTCTGGAAGATTTTGTCTATGGTGTTCAGCCTAGTTCGACGGAAGTACAACAAAACAAAAAGGGCATAGGATAAATGGCAGTGAGCTTGAAGCAATTGTCATTGTGTCATCCTTCAAGTGATGCCACACCCTCATACACTCTATTATCTATAGCTTAGCTTTGCTACTCTGCTGGGCCTGCTCTTTCAACCAGCATGAGGCCTGTTCTCTTAATGGTAATGAAGGGCACGTGCTGACCAATTAATTACATTTAATTACCACAAATCGGAGAAAACACTATTGATTGTACTTTAGCGTGCCATGTGTTGCTGTTTATCACAAGGTCGTCTAAATGGTCAAAGAAGTTGAAAGTTATCCTATCGCAACATGGCCAAGTGTACCTGACATGAAATCCGCCTGTTGTTGACTGCACTTGTCCCAATTGGTTTTGGGAGATTGACATAGATTGACTATATAGATTGTTCTAAGACCAAAAAACAGCCTTACAGCACCTGCAGCTCTTTACCCATGCTTCTTCCAGGCAGCCTTTTAAAAGCTGTTAAAAGGTCCCCGAGTCCAAGACTCATCGATCACGTGCAGATGCTCCTCCTGTTTCAAGGCTTTCAGACCCGCATCGCCACAATTCATGTTCATGAAGCCATAAGCCACCGAGATGGGGATCATCACAATCAACGTGATGACCATGCTCATCTTGATCCGCCTAAAAGGACCGAAATGTATCGACATGTCAGAATACCTGGTAAATAACGGGCTATATAATAAACTATATGATATCATAGGTCATCTTCCACGGCTATATTTTAGATTACCAGCTAGCTACTGTAGTTGTACAAGACATAGTCAAGTAGCCTTGAACTCGCAGGCTCACAACATCATCAACATCTCAGAAACATGTCTAACTTTAATAGTTTAAATTATGTTGTAATATGTTATAATATAATATATTAATAATAGGGGCTGGGAGGCATAGCCCGAATGCCTCAAATCGAACAAGTCTTCATCTGGCACTGCGGACAATGTTGATGGATTTGATGATGGCTCTTCGATTGAGAAAGTGCCGCGAACCGGTTCCATGGCGCAACCCTTGCGCAGCTTCCTTTTAAATGCACAGATTCAACAGCGGCAACGGATGACAAAGGCTCCTAAAATCGAAATCATTGATGCATAATCTACGACACTTTGACTTTTTGATGAACCAGGGAGGTACCTCTGTCTTCCGGCCCTTTTCTTTTCTGCTGAAAGCCACAAGTGCTGCACGGGTACTTTGACGACATATTTTGGAGCAAATGGAATTGACCACTGCCATGCAACTAATGGCCTAAGTTCCACCAAACTCAGCCCAGTCGTCAATACAAAGAGCACCCGTAAAGGCAAAAGAATCTGTCCGACTGACATCTAAAGCACGCAGAGCAAAAATTAAGCACCGGGGTATGCAGCAAAATTCTGAACTCTGACTGTTCCCATCCCAATCCCACAGCTCCATGACAATGCACCTGCTGCATCTTGTAGATGCCCTGTGTGATTAATTCCTTCTCCAAGTCTGCCAGTGTAATTCGCCTGGACATCTGAGCCTCAAATCGTGGCAGATGGGTAAAAACCACACCACCCTCCCGAGGACAACAATGGGGAACCCACTCAGGGGTGAACCGGTGTAGACCGCCTTTTTGGCTGGCATAAATAGGTTACCCTCCGGCAAATTGACGAAGACATGGAAAACCAACCATGAATGTGGCCAACATTTCACTTGTTCCGATAAATTTGCAATCACTTTTGCCATCAAGTGTGTTGTTTCACTTGTGCGAGCAAAAGCTCTGAAATGCAGGGTTTCCTTATGTTGAAATGTTCTGCTTGATTCTTGATCGCGGCCATCCAAGTCGAAGAATGCACTCAGGAACTGCCATCTTGAGAAAAGGTTGGAAAGATTTGGAAAGACAGTTTTCCAACCTTTCTCCAGCCGTTTGTGAGGGCAGGACCTATTAAGGAAACGTGCCTGGAAATGTCTCACTTGTGCCAGTATATAGAGTGTTGCGGAATACAGAACTGTGTGGAGGGTACGACACGTTTGGTTGGGGTACGGGGGAACAATCATGGAATGATAGGATGAATGTGACATATAATGCTATAATGTCACATTCAAAAATGTCCGTTTGTTGGATTTCTAGAGGGTAAAAGTTATAGTTCATACACCATCAAAATCCATCAAACATGGCAGGTGAAATTTTCATCAGAAATCCCACATTTCCATATTTTGTCCAGCATTCTCCAGCTTTTTTTTTGCAGGTGAAATCACATCATCTTCCCAGCATTTTCCTAACAACCAAGCTGCTGTAAATGCTTGGCCCTCCTTTGCCAGGTCCAACGCGTTGCACAAGGCGCGCACCTGCGAAGTGAGCGAAGCGCTGAAGTGAAGCGCTGAAGTAGATACAAGTTACTAACATTCAACAGCGGCCGTGATTGTTCTATCATTATCTTATATAATTTGCAAGATCAATGAAAAATATTACATATATATATATATATGTGTGTGTGTATAAGTAATATATATATATAATTATATATATACAATTGTATACATCAATGGGAAACCCAATGGTTTGGGGCACCCATATCAGTACCCATAGCGCCTCATCGCGACCAAAGCCAGCTGAGCCTCGGTGGATCTCGGTGTCTCGGATCATCCTGTGGAAAATGTGTGATTCAATGGATTGGTTTAAGGGAAAATTTACAGGAAACCCCCATATTTAATGGTAAAAACCATGGTTTCCGGTTAAGATTTTCCCTTAAACCAATCCATTGAATGATCACTGGTGAAATCTGGTGAATATGATAATCACTGGGTGAACATTTCCTAGAAATCATGAGATTCAATTAATAATTTTAGATCATTTATGGCATTTCAGAAATCGAATTTCACTGGTGAAATTTCTAAACAATCTGGTGAAATTAGAAGTTTGTGAGAACATTTTGAAGTGAAAATTCATTGATGGTCCATTCAGCCAATTTTCAAGTGTTGCCCTTGTGGCCATAGAAATGTACATCGTTGTGGTCACTGGTGAAATATGTCCATTGTGGTCACTGCTGAACCAGCGACACTGAACAAGGCATCCGGGCAATCCTCACGGCCTCCAGCACAAAGTGTCAAGGCTTCGCCTCAGATTGTAGGTGAGGCACCTATGTGAAAATGTTGTATTTTAATGACCTGGTTTAATGGACAATCTACCGGAATGGTTTTGACCATGATATATCGGGGGTTCCAGAAGATGTTCCATCATCCAAATCCGATATTTGTTTTGGCGTGTCAAGAGAAGGAAAGTGTTTTCTGAGTCTGGAAACTCCCTGAACAAGTGCAGGATCTGTTCATCAAATGTTGGCAGCCTTGGAATAGAGATCTTAGGCACCCACGTAAGCGAGCACGCTGCTCGTCGCTTGCGTTGAAGACCTGCCAAATTGATGCAGCAGTCCAAATTGGGGTGCATTTAGAATTGCATGTATGTCCATTTGGAAACTTTTCTGAGCGGGTTGGACCCAGCTCACGTCAATTTTCCAGCGATGCGCATACAACAACCCTCTGGTCATGAATGACTGGGACTGGGAACTGGAAAATCACCATTTTTGAAAACGGGAAATCATTGAACATCATTGAAATGATGCCATGATATGCCATGATATGTCATGGCATGGCTCTCAGTTAACCTCCTGACATCGACTTGCGGCTCGAGGCTCCCACGCTGAAGCGTTTCAGGTGCGTGGCCGATGGGACCTCAATCCATGGTGAGCATACCAATTATGTATATTGGTACGAGTAGGATAAAACGAGCCCCTTTTGCAAAATATCGCTCTAATATCCGCAGAGATTAGAGCGATGTTTTATGATTTGTCGATATGCTATAATTTTGTGACCCTAGAATGACCCTAGAATCTTAAGGGATATTTGAGATATCGGACTCATGTGATATACATAAGAAATATACATGTTGCATGCCAAACCCTTTGGATCCTTGTCGACCGGGCGATCCTCGTCCTGGAGCCCAGCCACCCATTCCAAGAAGCAAATCACATTTCGCAACCTGGCGACGGGATGAGCCCAGTGATTGGATGACTTGGATGACTTGGATGTGGATCTCAGTTATAGTCAGTGATAGCACGTAAACGGTAAAAATACCTGTTCATACTCATCTTATAAGCCAGTTATATATAAGGCATCCCCGCAGTTGTATGTGATACCCTCCAATAAACTAACATGGCTATGTAAAATTAAACATTTATAGATTTATAGATCATTTACATTCATTTACCATGATTTTCCTAGCGTAGTACTGGCTTCATTCTCATCCATGGATTCCACGACGCCACGACCAGCCTTCGAACGGAGCTCAAACGCCACTGGCGCCGGTAGTAGTTGTCACTCAATAGGACCTGAATGGCCGTGGAAGTGTCGCTTTCCTGCAGCCTGCAGTGACGCTGACCACTGGCATCCACTGGCTTAATCATCCAAAATCCTGCACCTTAAAATTCCTGTGGATGGTTTAGCAAAATCCTAAAAACCAGCTGGTAGATGACTGATACCATTATAATCCCATTTCCGGGTTAGCAACTCGTGCTGTCCATCCACAGTATCACTAGCTATTTTGGAGCGAAACGATGCGAAACCTGAATATGTTTCCCGCCACGACACAAAGTGCATAAGGGCAAACGGCACATCAGTTCAATATCTTGATTTACCCGCTGATTTATACAATCGGTATATATAAACTGGTATGGAGGTGTATAGAACATTTTGCATGGTGTCCCACTAAACCTCCTCCTCCACCTCTTTTGCACTTGCCCAAGACCCAGCTCTGCGTTACGGACGAAGGGAGGGATACCAGAAAGAGCTGGGCTGGATTCGTTGAAGATCCTGTTCAAACAGCAATCAGCTGGGGCGTGGCTCGGGCTCTGTCGGAATAAGAGGATTGAACCCGATAATTACTATAAGATGGTCTACGGAAAAGATGTTTGATTCCCTATCCCATAGGATCCATGTATGGTATATATGCTAACATTGGGGTATATTGATGGTAAATGTTACCATATATAGCATACATGGATCCTATGGGTATTCTTTCAAACACTATCCGAAAACGCACTGCACGCTGCAGCTAGTTGGTAGCATTTGGTAGCCATCCCCAGGCTGCCCACCCTTTGTTCACTGCAAAGTCTGCCATGGGATAGAAGGGCAAGGTCTCACGGCTCCTGGCCATATCCCAGGAAGCGCCACGGAATTCGCGTAACATCGGAAAAATCCACCCTTTTTTCATGGGAAAATCAACTATTTCGACTGGGCCATTTTCAATAGCTATTCAAAAGAATTGCCTATTGATAATTGATGATGCTCTGCATCAATCCATTCATCATCAACGCTCCCATGGCTTCACTGCTAAAATGACGATCCAGGACCACTGGCCCATCTTTTCATCGTGGCACCCGCCCGTCTCACCTTGCAAATAGACCCCGCAATGGCCATGGCGTGGCCTCTTCAGCGGGTGTCGTCCCAGTTTTTTGACAAAATCGCCTGAATCCCACATCCTCCAAATGAACCGGTTGGTTTCAACACATCCCAAAACGATTGATGATTCAGGATCATCCAGATTCAGGATTTCTATGGATTTTGTTCATTTCGATGAGGAAAAAAACATGGATTTTTTTTTCCGATTCTCCTACCTCTATATTGAAGTAAAGTCAGTGAAACATCGGACGCCTTCTCCCAGCCATGACGCCACGCAAGCCCTGCAAGCCCCGCCCCGCCTCCTCCGCATCGCGCGCGTAGCGTTGATCCGCAGCCGCCTCCGGCACCTTTTCCAGATCTTCTTCCAGCTGCACCTCGCGAAGGGAAAAATGAGAGAATCACGGGGATGGTGGATTTATGATGATTTATGGTGGATTTATGGTGGATTTATGGTGGATTTATGTCACAAAAATAAAGATTTCCCTCTGGTAATCAAACCTGGCAATTTTCATCTTCCCATGTAGAAATCTCTGTTTATAGGGGATTTTAACATTTCATATTGCCACGTTTGATTACCAAAGGGTTTATCAAATATTGGGATTTATTGATGATCAACGGATTGCTTGAAAGGAACATCTTAACCGGAAACCATCACATCAAATAAATAGACGGGTTTCCTATGGTTTCCTGAACATTTTCCCGTAAACCGACCCAGTGAATATTATAAGCATACCATATACGCTCCATGGATGGAAGATGTTTTATCCCACAAAATGAAACCAGTGTATATAGATGTTAGAAATATATAGAAATATATTACATTATATATATATGTGAATACATGGGGAATATGTGAGTTACTAATGTGTTTCATTGAGAATATTGATATAGTATATCATAGAGCAGATCTTAAGCACCAAACAAACATGTATCTTTTAACCAATATATAATCATATTAAATACATATGAAAGCAATGTAACGTCATATTGTCATCTTAGTGATTCGCATTTGCTTAGATAGTGAACAGTGGATCATTCACCCAGGGATTCCCAGGGCGCATCCACTCAATCCAGCCTCTTGCTCATGGTCCTGCGAGACTCGGCGATGCAGTCGTATACACTATTCTATGCATATGAAATCGTACTAAACTGCAACTCTGTGCACATTAATGTAATTCAGTAAAGATATCTAAAGATTCTTGAAACATATATTCAATAATGCATAAATATATGTATATGTACACACACACTCACACACACATACATATGTATATATATATCCATATGTATGTATATATAAATATAATGTATATATATGTATGTGTATATATATGCATATATATATATATCAGCAGGGACCAAAACTAGGGGTCACAAAGGCGGTCATGAGCACAAGTTATCGTCTCAGGTAGTTCGTTTTTTTCGCATGGTCTGTGTGTGGTTTCAACGGCTATTTCCCGATGAAAAATCCTTTTTTTATCGTCCTGCTCAACTTCCTCTTCTTGCTCCTGTTCCTGTTCTTGGACTTGCTCCTGCAATGGCTCCAAGGTCCGCCAGGGGCCCCAGCAGATCAATGGATCCCAAAAATCATGGCGCCTTCCCATGATCCAATTTCCACATGATCATGAAACCTACTTGGTGGTTGACCTACCCCCCTGAAAAATATGAAAGTCAGATTGGATCATCATCCCAACTATTGGGGAAAATAAACAATGTTCCAAATCACCAACCAGTTACAGTAATCATTCCACTTCAAAGTGATTGCTGAAGCCAGTTAAGTTCCGGACAAAATTAGACAATGCCACCCAGCCCGAGCACTTGAGTTGAACCACATGTATATATATATATGCATACCGTTGCAATCCTTTATAGATCAATGAAACGTATAATGTAAAATCATATGAAGATATTATTAAAAAATATAAGATCTGTATAAGATCCATAACAGCCATATTAGCCTGTGGATCCTATGGCATCTTCCCCATACCTTGGAGAAGTTGAACTCATCATCCTCTCGTGACTCTTCCAACCTCACTGTTCCAAGCGTGAAGCATCACTGAAAATCACGAACCATCCTGTGATATTCAATGAAATTCAGAATATTGGGCTAATACATCATATCATTTCATATTATATCATATCATATCACATCACATCACATCATATCATATATATATTCTATATGTTAATACTTCACACATCTTCACATGGGATGTATTGGGATATCTCAATGATTCTCTTCAAATCAAATTCAGTGAGCCGGTTTTTTGTAGCGTTACCGACGTCATCTGGAAGAAGCTGCTCGGCCCACGACATGCCAAGTATGCGTTCAGATTCGGCATGGGCCTGACATTTGGCCATGCCGATCTTTCGCTGACATGGAATGACCTGACATATCAGCTGACATTGCCTGCCCGATATTTGCCTTTCAGAAGGATATTTGCTGATATGGGTACCCATATGTTTTTTCTGTATCAACCAACAGTTGTGGACATGTTTGGACATGTTTGGATATGTTTCTATGTCAGAAATCCCAAACATTCCCATTGCTTTGGCAAAAAACTTCAGTTTTCTCGCCGTCTTTTGCCTCGTTTCGTGCCGACTCGTTTGCCCAGACCTGCTGCAAAGGGGGTTGCTTGGCACCACGATAACATCGAGCATCGTGATACTGACTATCACATTGATTGGTAATAATATAAATATAGTAGCCAAACAATTTATAGTAATCATCATTGGAAATAAATGTTACTGTTGTTGGCTATAATCACACTGGTAATAATAATGATATAGCTATAAGAATAGTGATATATGTGAGGTATTATCACATGGGAATGTGATAACTACAGTATATGCATTACATTGGTAATAATAGTGATAGCCAAATCATTTATAATGATATAATCATTGATTAATGTAACTAGGCCCACCCCACCCCACCCAATGTCCACAAAACACCACGGCCTTCTAAAGGCCGTGGTCCAACTATATGAGGTATTATCACATTATCGGTGTAATATTGATTACAATCACATCAGTACCTGATATAAATCATAAGCTTTGTATAGATTGTGATATGATTAGTTAAATATTAGTTATATCAGAGTGTACTGATTGTAGCGATCATAACCACAATATCAGTAGCTGATATAAGTCAGGCATCTTCCTAAAGTCAGCGGTAATTCCCATGATGATGAGCGTGCTCCGACCTGCTTGATGGGTCCTACTATAAGTAATGTCAATCCTGGATTAATAAACCCCTAGGCTGTTTCATTGGGAGGGTACCATTTAAGTATCAGATTATGACTATTGGAGGAGTACCCCCTAATTAATAAACCATGGTTTATTAATCCGGGGTTGACATTACATATACTGTATAAGGTGCATCTGGAGGTTTCCTGAAATAGGGGTACCCCCAGTCATCATCCATTTTAGATGATGATTTTCCATTCTAAACCATCCAGCTCTTGGGGGTACCCCCATGTAGTCCAACTACATCCCTTCGGATCTCAGCTACCGAACGCTATGTCCGATGGCGCCTTTGCCCACCTTGAGGCTGTAGCGTCAAGTTGCTTTGCTACGGATCCCTCTAGTAAAGATACAAAAAGCTATTGAAAATGGTCATAGAAATAGTTAAATAGTTGATTTACCTATTGAAAAATAGTGATTTTCGATAGTTTTGTGTTAGTTTTCCGGAGGGTAACTATACAAAAAGCTGACAGATTTGATTTGCCAGGCTGGAAGGGAAACCTCCAAAGCCGAGGCCAGTGACATGACGAGCTACTGCGTGTCGCCATCGAGCTACAACACCTTGGAGTTCATGAGACATGAGATGGTGGACAAAGAGAAGGGTACCGACAGTGAGTGCCAAACAGGCTTGGTTTATGAGGTGAGATGTTGAACTGAGATCTGACCAGAAACCATGCTTTTACATGCCTTTACCACAAGAAACCGTGCTTCCTGCAGTCTTGCGCTCCAAGCTATCAAGTTCTGGGAGCATATCATTCTCGCTCTGCATCTTTGCGAAACAGTTGCGAAAACTTCCGGGCGCGGTTGAACGAAAAGTGTTCTCCATCTTCATCAGTGACATTTCATGAATTTTGAAAACGCCATTGCTGATATCCAGTACCACTTTGGAAGTGGGATCAGAACATCGAAGTACCATTCCTAGCCCCATCCAGCTTTGCATCATCTGAGTCTCCCCAGCTTTCAGTGCCTTAGTGGCAGCAACGGTACGTCGGTACCGTGCCTACTTTGAGCTGCACATGTTCATACTCACTTGAATGTGTCAAACCGTCCCCATTTTTGGTCCATGTAGCACTCTATTTAAGATATTTAAGGAAAAAGACACTTGGAGGTTTGTTATAATTGTTGACCATCGTTAACCTCCAATTGGGATTTACACCGCCATTTGCCATTTCTTGGGTAGCCAAGAAATACTGGAGGTGAGGTGACAGCCACTGGCCTTCTCTGGGTCGTTTCTCTGAAACCTGAGTCGTTTCAGCTTCTTCACCAGCTCTTTTTTAAGGCAAGTCGTTGCTAATTTCGCGTGCATTTCTTTGCATTTGTTCTTGTATTTCATCAAGTGCAAATCAAGTAGAAACTATTAGAAACTCATGCAAAGAAAGTCTAACTAGCGACTAATGCACTTCTGCTACCATCATGTACCATCTGAACAAAATTAATGTTTGTCAGTCAGGGATCATCATCCCAAACATGCGTGAACATCAAACATAACAAAACATATGAATATGTCAAATCACCAAGAGCATGAATCAAAATGGCCATTGGGTACCACACCGCCATTGGCCTGAGCCTTCCGGCGCGGAAGTCTAAGGAACTGAGCAACTCAAAGAGGGCGATCTTCGTGCGGGCCTCGAAGATTGCTCAGATCGCTCGAAGACGAGGTCTGGGGGGAGGTCAAATGGGTCATTAGTCATAAATTGGGTCAGAAATTGGGATTTCCCATGGATTCATGGATTGACTTTGAAGATATGACTGTTAAATTTGAGAGGTTTCTACAATGATGAGTGATCATTGGATGTTCTCTCATCACTGGATGTTGGGCCAACCTATTTTCAGTAAAAACGCATGTTTCCAATATGCAAGGGGGACAGGTTGACTACCATGGAACCATGGCAGTGCCCCACCTTGGGAGCCAGTCGCATGGGTTTGATTGAATTCTTGGGTTCTTGGCTCCCCCAAACCCAATGGTCTATCGAGGTGTATCATCACGTTTCCCAATAAAATTACCATTTTATACACCAACGGTCACCAACGGTTACCAAAGTAACATGTCATATCTCCAGCCAAGATAGCCAACTACTGCTGTCAAACCTGTGCCAGGAGGTCGTCCACATCATCTCGCGATTCGAGCACAATGCCTGAGATGAGCCCTGTGCAGAGGGAATGGACTAATAGCACTAATAGAACTGAACCAAAAGAACTAGTAGGACTGATAGAACTAATAGCACTAATAGAACCATGCATTTCTTGAGAACTAAAGGAACTCAATTCATGGATAACGACAGCTGTACAGAGTCAATCACGCCCAAACAAGTTGGGTTAAGTAGATAAATATATTATATAATGGGTTTGTCTGAAATTGGGTGATACAAAACAATTGCAACTTTAATTCATAGGGGTATGATGATTAATAGTTTAATCAAAGGATTGAGGGGGTGCCCTACTTTCAGACACACCCAAATATATGTGGAGGCTCGAAATGACAGACCGATGCGGAAAGTATATATATATATGTGAAAACATATAAAAGTATGAAATATCCTGGGTCTTCATAAGCCTCTGTCTGTTGATGGTTCAATGCTGACACCCTTATCATGTACCCGTTTTATTAGCTGTGCTTCATTTTGACAGTTCGAAAATGATGGACCTCGCGCAATCTAAGCGAGCTGAATTGGCATCAATATCACCAATTTGCGGCATAAGTCTGCAGGCATACAAAACCAAACGCACTCAATAAATGCAGATGCTATGAGATCTTGAAATCCCTGCATAGGGCTAGCGTTCTTTAAACTTTCCAAAAAATAAACCCTAAAAACCCGAACCCTAAACCCTGAAACCTACAGTCAGTGTTTTCGTTCATCCTCAGGTGACAAGTATATGATATTGTCTGGGTATGTCTGGGTATTTTATTTGGATGTGGGCGAGCATGGGGTTGGCACCAGCATGCTTTGTTATGGTTTTCCTATCATCGGAGCATATTGGCATATCGTTGACCGCAGTGACCATTGGAATCACATTGGGGTTTTGTGTGTTTTGATTGAATTTCCATGGATTTCCACCTTGATTGAATATATGTCCCCCAGTCAAGGCCTCTGGGGCCCCCGGACAGGCGGCTGAACGCCAGAGATTCTGCAGATCCTGTTGATGGAGAAGGTGTCGTTTTCGCGCCTGCAGGAACTCTTCACAACTGTCCTCTGTGTCCCTTGGCTTCGGGAATGAAGAAAATCGCGGTATTTGAGAAGTTTCGTATGAAATATCACTATTTTTGAGACGTCATCTTCTACGTATAAAATCCATAAATGGCCCAAGGCTTCCGTAGCAAATTGTAATGAATTACCAAAGGTACGAGTATCATGGAACCAGCACCAAAAATGGCCCATGGTCTGTGCCTCTGAGCGGATGCCGCCCAGCACCAACCAAGTCAACAAATCCACCAGCATGGTCTGCGCACGCACCTCCAGAGGGCATTCAGGGATCATCGATCATCAGGGTACCATACATTAAAAGAAAAACGGTGCATGTCTTCTCATAAACAAACAATTTTGTGGAGAACCCAAACATTTTATAGGGTTATAATAGTTATAAGATAGTGGGATGATAATGGGAATATCTGAGGCAACCAAGCACTGTGCCAAAGGGTGAATCGTCGTCACCCAATTTGGAAACACCAGAGAAACGTCGGCATTTTCAAAATGTTCAAAAAGGAACAAAAAGGGCCATCAAACAATGTGTTGTTTTGGTTGTTTACTTCTTTGTAATATTGCCCTTCTAGTTTCGAGGTTTGTTCAATTCAAGACCTACAGTAAGCAACCCAAATGGTTTCCACTCACCTTAGACCTCAAGATGTCTCTATATTTGGGGATGAACCATTCAATGTGGTAGACTTTCACATTCTAAATTCTAGACCGTACCCGATTCGCCCCAAACTAACATCCGGGGGACTGGGGGATTTCACACACACAGAGGGGAAACAAAAACGTGTCAAAAAATACAAAGTCATACTTAACTTACAAACCAGAGGTGCTGATATTTACATAACCGTATATCAGATTGGGTTTCCATAACATTGGCGGTGTTCCCCATCAACTGGTCCTAGTTGGGCTGGTCCGCCGCCTCCGGTTTCCGTTTCAAGTTGGCCAAGTTGGTGGCACGTGCCTGCCGTCGGGGCTGGCACCTCATCAGTGCGATGTGAATATACATGTTAGGCATATATAAATGAATATACAAAAATAGCTATATGGTGTATGCACGCATAACTTGTACATATGCATGTGCACATATATATATATATATATATTCTCTCCTCTCTCTCTCTCTCTCTCTCTCCCTGACTCTCTCTATCTCTTACCATCAGGTCTGTTAGCAAGTCCAGCTGCCAGTTGATGTGCAGGTCCAGGGACCTCGAAATTAATGGCCGTGTAAACAACCACCAACCCATATATGTGTCAAGTATATAGCAGTATATATGCGCATGACTACCCTCAAAGGGTTTTACTTCATTGTTCTATGTACTGCAAATGAACATGTAAATGAGTCTATGTATCTATCTAATCTAGCCGAATCTAATCCAATCAAATCAAACCTACCAATCTATACCTATCTACCTATCTATCTATCTATGTACCTACCTACCTACCTACCTACCTACCTACCTATCTATCTATCTATCTATCTAAGAAAGTATGTACCTAAGTATCTATTTATCTAGCTATTTATCTATCCCATGTACTATTTCTCTATCTATCTATCTATCTACCTATCTAGTCACCTATCTGCCTACCTATCTATATGTCTGTGTGTCTGTCTATCTAACTCTCTATCTAATCAAATCTAATCGGATCGGGTCGAATCGAATCTAATCTGTCTATCTATCTCTTTATCTAAACTAATCTAATCTACTATATTCTATTCTATTCCAATATATTTCAATCTACTCCACCCTGATCTAATCAATCTAATCTATTTATCCATCTATCTGTCTATCTAACTATCTATCTGTCTATCTATCTAATCTAATCTAATTAATCTAACTAATCTAACCAAATTTAATCTAATCTATATCTATCTATCATATCTTTCCTTTTTGGGTGCTCCTGTAAAAAATGATGCTTGGTGACGATGAAGAGACAACCATGACGGCAACGAAGTCAATGATATGTGTGCGTCTAGAATCATCGCCCTCCGAAAGGTGATGGTGGTCCACAACATGCCAAGAGAATTCGAAACCGCCGGGTTTTCTTTTGTTGCGAAGCTGCTGCCAAAGGACTTTGCCAGGATAGCAGTCGAAACAATTGATTAGGACCCATACAAGGCGAAAGGTTGAGAAACCTGAGAACCCTTCGCCCGCCTCGAAATGCCTTGAGGCAACACAGGGTCACAAAACTATGCAGGAGCACTGGTGGCGTAGCCGCTTTGCTGCTGCCAGCATGTACAGATATAGCAATTATCAGCCATGATCATTTCACTAGAAACGGCCGCTCGACACCCCGTCTTTGGGTTGAAAAATGGCCACACTGGGCCATACTGTAAATGATTTGATTTGGGTTTAGGACCATGAACAAGATCCATGCTGGTTGTGGGACCAACACCCAACACAACAGGATCTGCAGGGTGCAGGTGCTCAATGGGCTCAGTGGGCTCAGTGCCAAGGTCAGTCGCTCCATGCAAATCGTTCCCAAGGGATCTTCCACCAGTCGTTGCCAACCTGCGCAAGTTGGGTGAGCAATGAGCGCAGGGAGACACAGCACATAACTGCAACAAATGATTGTCCTGATCACATCTCTCATTTTCTTCCATTTCGCTAGACATCTGTATCAATTTTTCCCAACCTTCATGCCCTCAGGGTAAGAAGAACAGAAATTACACTCAAAAAAGAAACCATGGTTTCTGGTTTTCCTGGACTACAGTACATGTCCTGGGCTACAGTAAAGGGAATATTGAATATTTAATCACGGGCCAGGCTTGCAGGTTAAACATTGGAGTCTTGAGGCCTTCTCTCCGGATCCTGTCCCCTTCTGACAATGGGTTCTCTATTCTTCAGTTCATGTTTAGCACTTCCAGTTGTACCCAGCAGCAAATTCACTGTTTGGCGCTGTAGAAAAACAATATGTTCCCGAAGGAAATTATCGACAGATCATGTGTGTCCCATGTAAAGATATATTTTATATTTTTATATTTTTCAAAGTTTAAATATTTTTTTTAATATATTCATACATTTATATATTTCAAATTTTAAATATTTATATTTGTATATTTATACATTGAATTATTTATATTACATATATATATATTGATATATATATATATCCTAATATTTATATATGTATAGATTCATATATGCATTTATATGTTTATCTATTTTTTATATTTGTATATGTGTTTAATTTATTTATTTCAATATTCATATGTATTTGATATTGATATATTGATATATTGATATATTGATATATTGAAATATTAAATACTTATAATTATTTATATATATATATTCATATATTTTTTAAATTTATATATTTGTATATTCATATATGTACTATATATTGATATATTTAAATATCTTCATTTATTTATTTATTCACATACGTATTGAAACCAAATGTATTTCGATACACCATGGCCAAATTGCAGCATGGGCATGTACCAGCAGCAAGGGCACGTCATATCATCAACAATAGGTTGGAGCACTGTAAATGACATAAATCAATTGATTTGTGTTAGGCTACTTACCCGATGCACATTTTTTTCTTCGTATGGCAATGGAAATGTATGGCACTTCGGATGTGGAACTTGTTTAGTCTCGGTATGCCACTGCCGCTGCTTGGGTTTTCTTCAGTCCATCCGTCCGAATTACAGCGCTATATCCCCCTTGTGTTGCAAGACATTTTGAATAACCTAATTTGGTTTTGATTATCGACGTCACCACATTTTGGCCCAAGCCCAAGGGCCCAATAAGAGTCAATGACCCCTTCCCAAAACCGAAGATCTGATGCTCCAAAATGCAATCCCTCTCAGGAAATCAGCGTCCGGACCTCCTAACATCTTTGATGAACATGTCTCTTCTACTGCGCCTGCCACTGAAAATGCATCTTGCCAGATCCTCTTCAAATGTCCCACGCCTGCCATGGTTTTCTGGAAATGCTACAAAACCTTCACGTTTTGCTCACTTTTGACAAGGTGCAAAATCCCTTGCGCCTGCAGCGCAAAACGACATCTGAACGTCCAAAAGTGCTCCGTACCCGTCAGTTTTTTACACTTTTGACTTGGAAACGTGCTTCGCGCCACAACGAACGGCGTGCACTGTTTCGACATCTCAACCTGGTGTGCTTTGTACATTTTGATTTGGAAACGTGCTTCGCGCCACAATGGCATGCACTTTTTCGACATCTCAACTTCCAAAAGTGGTCCGAACATGGTGTGCTTTGTACATTTTGACTTGGAGATGTGCTTCGCGCATCTTCGCGCCACAACGGCGTGCACTTTTTCGACATCTCAACTTCCAAAAGTGGTCCGAACATGGTGTGCTTTGTACATTTTGACTTGGAAATGTGCTTCGCGCATCTTCGCGCCACAACGGCGTGCACCCCGGGACCTTCTATGTTTACCCTGCGATCCTTTGGCATTAATAAAATCAAGGCTGTACATGTAGTTGTACAATTCTCTAAATAGTAGGATTGTTGTCTGGCAAATGTGAAACATAATGAGCCATTGTATGGCCAAAAAAAAATGCGCTCGTCGCGAGCAGGGGAGCAACGTGGTGTTGCCCAGCAAAAGGGACAGACCATCAGCCCTATAGACGCCGTCGCAAAAAAGGGCAGTTGTCAACTGACCGGAAAAGGAGAACCCCAGCCACCCGGCCACAGGAAAAAGGGCGCTGG
>Ga0126342_10003893_pt1 | contig 25067 bp, 21 predicted proteins | sample Cyp1metagenome_FD_92528 | JGI IMG/M metagenome (GOLD analysis project Ga0126342, IMG submission 92528) | Coral microbial communities from Lord Howe Island, Old Settlement Bay, Australia - Cyphastrea 1 metagenome | ecosystem: Host-associated > Invertebrates > Cnidaria > Coral ...
AGAAGGTGTGAAGATGAGAAGATGTGAAGATGAGAAGGTGTGAGAGAAGGTGTGAAGATGAGAAGATGAGATACAGACCCCCACTATTGGAAGAACCCTGCGCTCAGACGCTCTCGGGAAAAAGGTTAGAACCATCTTAAACTCCTGGCTGGTGGATCATGATATTAAAGCCATGTGAAAATCCTTGAAAAAAAAACGGACCGGGGCTCAGCTTCGCCAGGTGACACGCTTGCATCTCTTCTTCACTCATGTGCCCTTTTGCATTCTGCCAGGGTTCCATACCTGGGCTTAAAAAAATGGATGATATAAACATGTTTGTATATATATATATACATGAATGTATGCATATGTATAGACAAACTAATGTACCACAATTATATATATTACATATACAGTACATTTATATACATACATATATACATACATATGGGCAAATTACCTTATTTTTTAGCTCATCGACCTCGTCGCTTGAGTCTCTCGGTGGCTGTAACAGTTCGGCTCGTTAGATCCAGTTTGCAAATGAACAACGTGCCTCGTTATTTGGAATTCAATTAGGCTACCTCGCGGGCAGTTGTTTTTTTACTTCTTGGGCAGGTGACGACCTCCTTCAAGTGATGACTGCAAGGTGATGACTTCCTTCGACTGATCCTCGCAGGCACATACTTTGTAAGTGCACCGCCATCACGAGACGACGAGGAGAAAAGAAGAAAAGGAAGAAGGAGAAGGAGAACGAGAAGACCCGCCTGACAAACAATATCTTGAAACCGTCACCTGGGAGAGGTACCCTGGAAAAAAAAAAACTGTTTGGACTCTGGGACTCTCCTCTTTTTTTGGGCATCTTCCAAAGCTCTTACCTTCGTTACAACCATTCCGAAAACGGCACCTCGGCGCTGGGCTCGTTAAATCTACAAAGCCTACCGGCCCTACAGCTGGGCTCGCTCTAATTTGGTCGATAAATGTGTATGTATGTATACATATATATATATATATGCATATTATATGTATTTATTATATATATATGTGTAAGCCATGTCCCAGGATCCTCACAGTCCCCCCATGGTATGGTCCCCCCCTATCTGGCTGTATATGTCTACCCAAAACCTGTTTACGTGCTGCCTTATAGCACACCTGACATATGATTTATCACTCATTGTATGCAAATTGTATACTAAGAGCGTACCTATGCATATTTAAAAGACACCTTTACCTATACATATACATATATTTACAATATATATATATATGTCTATATATATATAGAGATACACGTACATATATTTAATATATAATATAAAAATATAATATATTTATTGAAAAAACAAATAAACACATACATACACATACATACGTACCATACCATGCCATACCATACATTACATACCAGGTGGGGTTGCCAGCCCTTGGCCCACCAGGAGGCAACAAAAAAACAAAGCCTTGACATGACACCAAATCATAGCACCTGGTGTGGTGTCCCTTGGTGCCAGCACGTGCTTGCCATTCGGACTTTGTTTTCGCAATGGAAATCACAGCCATGTCCTTGCCACTTTTTTCCTCTTAACTCACCAGGCAAAGAGTGACTTTGTTCCTGGTGAACTTTCCTGCAGCCACCCACATAAGACTCAAATCTTTCAGGAGCAGCAGTCACCATAGCAGCCTCCGCAGCTTTTAAAACACCTGCTTGTCCAGCAAGCTTTTGGGCTAAGCACCTGCCAGAACTCTCAAGAAATTATGTGCTGCAGAAACTTCACAGCTGCCTTGCAGCTGTTGTTTTACAGCACCTGCCAGAATCCATTTGAAGAAACCAGGTCCGGCATAAACTTTGAAACTGCAACCCGTCAACACCTTGCACCTTGCAGCTGCAGTTTACAGAACCAATGTCCTTACTCGGGTCAACACCAATGCCCTTACACCTTGCTGTCATCACACTGCACCATGTCCTTACACCGGTCAAAACCTTACACCTTGGGGTCAATTATCTGTGGGAAAACAAACGGGATCGCTTGGGGACCCTTAACCACCTTATGGTTGAGCAGGATGGGTCACACACATCCAAAGGTGGAGATAGCAACTAGTTGCAACTAGTGACTTGCGACCAGTTAGAAGGGACTATAACAAACATATAATATAGTATAAAGAGCCAACTGAAATTGGCCGATACGAGCAAGAAATGAGTACAGGTCAAAATGGCCGTACTCAAACAAATGATAAACAAATTGGTCTATTGTGTTTTTACCCAGATCCAATTGGATAAATGTGGGGGACCCCGTGCTACCCTGCTGTTCACATACCAAGCATGTTGTCAAATCGATGGTCGATCGGCCATGACTTGGGTACACCCCAATGCTGCAACAGGTGAAGGTTGGTGCGGAACCAGTATATACTAAACCGAGTGAACTGGAAATGCAGGCGGTCACAGTTGCACGGTGGGGGGCTATACCAATGGATAATTCATTCAACAAGACTCCAAACCAAACCTGAGGATTTCAAAGCAGGATGTTTAAGTTTAACCAGCAGAAATGGAGCTGTGAACCAATGACAAACAATGAAACGTTATAACGATTTCAAAAAACGGTCATGATTTCATATAATTTCCTCATGTTTCCTCAACTTGATAACTTGGATCTCATCCCAGTTCCCAAACCATTTCAGCACAGATGCAAACCGCGCACATGTAGAGAGTCATTCCAACACTCCAAAGGTCGCACTTCCTGTGAGGTCAGCCGTGAAAACTCGAGCGTTCGATGAGCCACGGGGGATTCTCCAACAAGCCATGTTTGATCATGTTTGATACCCGGCTACCCATGGCTTCCATTAATTTCTGCCACAAAGTCGCTGAATCCGAGCTGGCTGCTGGTGTCTGATTCATTTTCGTTGGTGTATTGCCACCTTTCGTGACATCTGTTACAGTCCCTATGTTTATTGCAGGCTTACTGACATGTCCGTATCTCTGAAATGTTGGTTTGTCCGAGAATGGTGCACGCCCGATTCCAACGGATCATATTTCCACCATCACAACACTTGTCAAGCTGACCCAAAAACAAACAGATCATGCACCATTAAAAATAGATACTCATTGCACTTATATGTTGTTCAGACAGTAAATCAGTAAATGTCTATGTTCCAACGTTATTTTTCGCGTTTTCCCTATCATACCCATGAGTCCTATCTTGATTCCCCCTTGAACCCAGTGACTCATCGTAGTCGCCCAAGAAGAGCTCAGGTGCAATGGTCGTCAAGGTGCCGACAGTCTCCGGTCACGCGGTCACGGGTGAAGACTAGGGTGATTTCTCCGTTTCACATAGATCAAGGATAATCATCATGGTTATTATATAATCATATATTGTTATTGTTATCCCATGGGAATCGCTGAAAATAGTCATTGAAGGGAATTCTCAGTGGTTCGTAACATTAACATAAATATAATGCATAAATTATAATAAACTATATAACTAATTGCATGAATATAATGACCCATATTGGGTCCGTCCACATCTAATTGGGTTTTCAAAACAAGTTTGGGAATCAAGTGGATGCCACATAAATTCAAACTGGCTCATCAAGGGGTGAACAATTATCCATAACATGCCATGAATAGGGTAGTAATCAAATTGAGTGGCGAATAAATGCTAATAATGACCCATTCGTCTAACTGGGGGTACATCCCACATATCATTATTGTTGTAGTATGGTTGTTAACCACTTTGTAACTGTCCAAGAAAGCGTGACCCTGGAAATGGAGACTGTCGGAAGATTGTTTTGGGGCGTGAGAAAAGGAAAACATGTTTCAGGAAACCATGTCCCTGTACTTGTAGGATCTTGTGGGTGGGGTCCCGTGTGTCTTTCCCCCTTCATCCGGTCTTGGGAACTTAGATTCAAAACAATTATATAAAACCTATACACAATTGTGGATGCCCCAAATGAAAAATGATTATGTATATGGAAGAATATTATTGATATTCCATTTGAATCCACTTGGATCCATTTGGTCCCTATGAAAAAAAGAACGCTGGAGACCCTAAAACCTAGGCCCTTGCATCTGGCCAGAAGGCTCGAACTCTGCTAACCTGCTGATTTCATTGGAATGTTTCCTAAGTCATGGGGGTACCCCAAGTTATGGATTTTTCATGTTAGGATTTTCATGGATTTTCCATTAACCATCTAGCTATTGGGGTATGGACCCCCCCAACTTTCTTAGTGACACCTCTACGGTCCTCCAAGGGCTTCTGCCTGCGTTCTCTCCCAGATGTTAGAAAAAAAATCGGGGGTTTTCCCTGCAGGAAACCACAGTTTTCACGGACCTCATTCAGGATGGGTGTGACCTTCAGATTGGCTGAGACGCCCAAATCAATCAGGACCAGTTGAGACTCCCTTTCGTCAGGCCTTGGCAGGGAATCTCTGCGCAGGAAATCAATGGCTACAGCGGCTACAGTATGGGAAAGATCCTCCATTGATGATTTCTGCCCATCCACTTTCAGGGGATTATTACCCTGTAACTTGATAACTGTATATAAGTGTATCATGCCATAAACAGAGAAAAGGATAGAAAAACCATACCCAGTACCTCCAAGGGCTCCTAGGGGCCTGTCTCATATGCAACTGGGCCCTTGCATCTGGTTCCACAGGAACCATGCATGTGGCGAGGAACCATACATAGGAACCATGACAGAAACTATGATTCCTTTTGATGACGGCCTAATTCAAACCCTGAGGCAACCAAAATCATGCGGCTGACAAGCGCGCAAAGCTCTTCTCACAGTTCCACCCTTTTTCTCACGGTTCCAGCTCCTTTTCTCACAATTCCACCCAATTTCTTCATGGTTTCCCAACTGTTCCGGCCCGACTGCTTATTATATATATATATATATATGTATGGAGAAGTTGATCCCAAAGCGTTCAGGACATTTCATCATCAAGTCCTTACAAATATTGAATCTACAGGTACGGTAACTAGACGCCTTGTGAGTAACAAATCATACTACAGATTTAGGCTATTAAATATTTGAGGCTTATAAATCTTATATAGATTATTATAGTTATTACTACCTCATTGTATGTTAATATCATTACAAAACATGATTTTCACTGATTTGTAACTCGAAAAACATTGAATGCTCATATAATATATATATACATAATAATATACATATATATACATAAATATATATATATATTTGTTCGGTGGTTTGTTTCGCTCGTCTCAGTAATCAACAAATCGTTATCGTGACCAGAACCACTGCATCCCGGCTGCGTGGTGCGCATAAAATTTTCCGGTTTGATGTCCTGCAGCATGAGCTGTTCAACCAAAAACGGGCCATGGATACCCCGGTCGCAAATCGCCAGAATGAATTGAATGAATTATATAAAACATGCATGAAAATGACATGGGATATTGGGGTAGCCTATGTTCAAACAAACTGGGTTGTGAACCTTATCTCTAAAGCTATGGTAATCTATGGTATAAGAAAGCAACTTGAAGAAATGGATTTACATGGATTTCCGCTAAAGTATCTTGGTTTGCCTGAGGTTGGCATTGTGGTACCGCCCAACATGCACAATGGCACAATCAATTCCCACCCTGCAGCCATGTCCCGGTGGACGATCTTGTGGTAATGAAGATAGGCCAGTCCCGAAAAGATCTGATATGCATAGCGTGCCAAACGATGATCCCTTGGTATCGCGATCTGGTGTCTGGCGATCTGGGGAAACATGAAAACATCATGTTCAAATGTTCAATATGTTTGTTTGACAGATTGCCACGGGAAAAGCCCAGTCATGAATCCAAATGACAGACCCACATTGGAGGTTCCATATGGTTCCATTTTTGGAATTCAGCGCCAGTGTGGATTTGGGCGCGATTGGTTTCCTAGTCATGAAACATGAAGGTCTGCTTTTGGGAGACGAGTCAAATCCCACCCGAACAGGAAATGGGTGTGCTTTCAAGCCATCCTAAAAAATATTGTGCATTGCAGTCATCATCGTCATCATCTATGGTACTGGTGGAGGTGAAACCAAAACCTCACTGACATACTTGAACACCACCACAGGATATCACAGGAGTGTTTGTTTGGAGGGTCTCTTTCAAGTCTAAGTCTCAAACCAGGTTCGTTCGCCTACCATGCTTCATGATGTGTCATGCTTCCTGAGAAATGTTTGAGTAGTATACAAATAAATCAAAAATGCACTGGATTTATAATGCCATGTACTTTATGAACTGGTGTGTGTATGTGTGTAAAACATCATAAAACTACTGTAACCCTTCCTGCAGCTCTGGGGCGGAATGCTGACCACCCAGAAGCCACTCTGCTGGTGGGACGGAGCATGAACATACCATGGATGAACAGCACTCAAAAAAGGCGATTTACTATAATTTACTCTAGGCAACTAGCCACCCAAACCCAAACAAACAATTGTTTATTTGACCAACAAAATTGGTGGCAGGGTGTGACAGGTTTCTCTACATGTCCTCTGTCAAACAGCAACCTTTTGGCTTGGCGAGGTACTGTAGTACTACGCGCAACCCCCGCTTTCGCCCACACAATATTTGCACGGTTTCCAAGTACATTGAAGAGGGATATTGACTTCAAGATGTTTCGACAGAGTTTCTCGGAAATCATCAAATCCCCACCTCGTTAAACTTTATATTCAAGGTAATTTTCTAGGGAATCATTAAATACTCATTAAATCCCCATCCCGATCCCCGTTAAACTGTATATTCAAAGTAATATTCATGATGATGATGATGATGATGATGGTGATGGTGATGGTGATGGTGATGCTGCTGATGATGATGATGATGATGGTGGTGGCGGTGGTGTAACATTGAATGAACAGGTTGCTAAGCTGTGCGCTGCAAGATGAAAGCCGTGATCATGGACATGTGCATTTTGTCCCACAACACACAGTGTTTTTCCATGTTTGGACACGTGGTGGACGTCGGCGCTTCTCAGCCACAAGTGATGTTTGGATATGCCACTAATTGGGACGTCCCCATCTCACAGGTGTGTCAAGTGACAGTAAGTATTGCTAAACATCTGGCCGTATCTGGGGTACTGATTGAAAACCTGGCCGCAGCCATCTCCAAACCGTTGGTCGCTTGATGTCAGTTGGGATCTGATAAAGAAGTTGGAACATCCCCCCAGCCTCGTCACGTCGGAAGTTGTTCTTCAAGATCTCACCCGTCAAATCACCACCTGACCAAACCACCAGCACATCGTCGGACCCCAAGTGGATTGACCACATCCTGCTCCATGTATGGAATATTTACTTACATTTGCCGTAATAATCGCCCAAATGAATATAGGTAAATATACCATACATGGAGCATATGGGTATGCAGATTTGAAAGTCAGAAGGCTAACATCTACTGGGAGTAGAATGTGTAGTGGGTATCTGGGTTCACCTGTGCGGTATGCGGTATGCCTCAGAAAATCAGCCATTGCAGGAGTACATCGAAAAGGGTAATCTTCGTTGAGATGAGACGCCACCACAACTTCTGGATGATGGAATTATAACGTGGAACGAAATTTGGTGGATTCAATGACCCTGGAGTGTCTGTTTTCGCTTCCGAATCCAAGGAGTTTAATATATATATATACCCTAGCTATCCAAGGCCGATTAAAACAATGTTACTTTAAGAAGGTCTATTATTCCAAATGTCGAAATGGTCTTTCGTGGGGGCCTTCATTTCCCCTCAAACACTATCATTCTGAGAATTCAGCTATGCACCGGTGTTTTTTGACTCATCGCTGCGCAAACGCACGTCCAAACTATTGTGTACTCGATCTCAACCTCGTTTTCCCCGGGTCCTTGGTGCCACATACCCCTTGCAACCCTGTCAAGCCCCTTTCGCTTGAGCACAGGTAACAAAAACTATCACCAAACCTCCAAAACCACCTTCTTTTGCAATTAAGTGTCCTTTTCCGATCTACGCGGTACTTCATAGTGAGAAGCCTGCACACCAAGTACTGACCAGTAAAGTGGAAACCAAGCTTATATACCACATGATTGGCCCATGTGCTAACTGGCTGAAGGCCTCAATTTTGCACATTTTAGAAGCCATAGATGGCGACACCGAGGATGAGCTTTAGCTGCAACACCTTGACACAAAACATTATAATGCTTTTGGAAAAAACAGGACATTCCACCCACAGGCAGCAGCAATTGAACATCCAAGACACCTTTGAGCCACCTCATAGCATCTTCATCTACAAATGTGTGGTACATTCGGCAGTTGGTTCCTTGGCCCAGCCAAGGTTGGAACCACAGCTCCACGTGAAACTTAAATACAGGACATCACAGGACCCCGTACCCAGTATCCAAACATACAAACTCGAATCTTTTCCAAGGTGCTCCACCGTAATGCATCTTTGCACAAATGTGCAAAAACCTTGAATACAAACATCAGACAAGTTGGCCCCCAGCACTTCAACTTATCCAAGAAACAACACGTCAGCAGGTAGAAAAAACCCAAGTGACTAGGTAGGGTATTGGCAATACACACACCACATGTTGATATCAGCACGCTTGCAAGACTAAAGTCCAGCTTAGCCACATGGTGTTTTGGACGCATTTGCCATCGGACTTTTCCCATCCTCCAAGCACAGAAAGGATGGTATAAAAGTAAAAGTGATCAGTGAGGAGAATTACCTGACATCCAGGTAGTATCTATAGAGTGTATAATATATTATATATATCATATCCAAGACTTTTCCTAGGTCAACTGTCAACCCCAACCAGGCCTGATGTGTTCCACACAAAGGACAGTGTAGGTGTCCAGAAATCGCATTCCAGTGTCGTGAAGCTCTTGGGCAACTGCTTGCGTCCTTGGCTCAGAACACTAAATCTATATCTATTATAATATAGACATCGGCCGGTATGATATATGATCATTATATACAATAATGCTATGTCTCAAACACTGATATCACTACAGGTCCAGGTAGCAAACCAGTTTAACACCCACCAATGTAGAATTAGTGGGTGAACCATACATACTTTCCCCAGAATCTAGACCACCACAGGAAATGAGTTTGGAAAAGTTGATTAAACATTATTATATTTCTAGGTCCCGGGGCATTTTTCCAAACTCATTTTTCTGAGATTGTATTATGAAATGATGAAAATCATAAGTACTTTGGTTACCCTAGCTAGTTTACCTGTGTTGGTTAATTTGCCAATACTAGCCAGGGGCTGGAAAGAGTACATGCTAAATATGCGAGCAGTGTTTAAAACCCGTGTTGTTTGATAAATTGTAACTAACATCATAATATATTATAATAATCAACAAGGGGAATCCCAATTAACCAACTCAAATGGCAGAAACGGTTTTGAACACTGCTCATGTGGTTTGCATTTGATCAGGTAAGTGTACCAAACAATCGATCCAGTAGTTCTCAATCACCTTCTCAACTGTGCCCTTGATGGATATAATGACTATGATGTGGCTAAGACTTGTATAACAATGGCGTTGCCATCTGGGGGGAACAGTTGCCCTTTGATTGATATATTTCAACAATCTGGGGGACTACATATTCAATTCAAATAAATCGATCTATCCACCAGATCAATTTCACCCAAATGAAATATGGGGATAGGCTTCTTGTTGTTTTGGGTATGGGGCCAATCCCAGCCCAGAACTGTCACCATGCCACAAATAGCGGCCATGGCTTTCGCTGATCCTGAACCATTTCACCATATCGCTCCTTGGGAGGACACGTCTGACTGGGAAGTGGACATGCTGTGGATCTTCACCATCCAACACATGGGTATGATGTGTTCACAGGTATGATATTTTTTGAAAGAAACATTGGTTCTAAAAAAATATTGATGTGATTTCCCGATGTGTTTCCTATATTCTTGGGTGGATATTGCTGGAGTTCGACAAAGGAAGTTCTGTCGGACAAAGCCTTTTGGAGTCCCAAACAACTTAGATTAAGGTTTCCTTATCGAGTCCCACTGTTATCCACCAGGGAATATATTATACTGGGTTGTAAGTTGACTCAAGAAGGAAATCAAGCAGTAAGGGTCGGTCATCAACATAGTAAAATGCCATGATCATGCCCACCTAATTTCCCCAAGAAAACTTCGGGGGGCCAACGATTGAATTTGAAGGCAATTAAATACCCACCCAAGCTTCATTGCAGAACTGGTAAGAAGAAGAATCTCATGATTTGGGTGGTGCTGCAATGCCAGTAATAGAGTATGACTCAGCCAGCTCAGAATCACCCTTCCATTGTAGGCCTTGGCAGTGAAAAGTTCGTCGCCGTTTTTCTTCTTCACCTTAGGAGATTGGGTATGGAATAAAGGTGATTGTTATTATTTACAATGGGATTTAGGGAGGGTGTAACATACACACTTGGGCTGTTCGAGGGTTTCCCAAACCAAGTAACCCACTGTAGTAGTATTTCCAGGGGTTGAAACTACCATCATAACTTGGGCAAAAAAAAGGCAACTTTCAGTTCTTCCGAATAAAATTGTATGAGAGCCATGCCACCATCTTTGGAACAAAGGGCGGTTGCGAATGATAAATTTTTCTGGCAGAGCAAAACGCCAGAAAATCCTTGTAGGCAACATCCATTTGGCCTGATAAGCTACCAGGGCCGAAGTATTGAAGATCTTCACAAAGAAGAAGCCTTGGCTGAAATGGTGTGTTGGACACAGGATTGCGGAGCTGCTGTGGGGACTACTATGTACTCTGGCTTCGTTTGCTGCATTGTGCTGATGATGATGTGGGTTTGGAAACTTGGCTTCAAAAAATCTGGCTGCAACCAAATGTCAGACCACCAGCGTTGCAAACAAAGAGTAGGCCCAAGTTCAGAGCATGCATGGAACAGAAACGTAGGAGCCCGGGATGGAATCCCTGAATGTTCAGTAAAGGGCCTCATTCTGTGGCACAAGCTGTAGAGAGAAAGGTGGTTGATGGTGGTTGATTCTTATGGGGGAATCAGATCCCTGAATATCAGGATAATAGAACATCAAAACACTTTAACAGGGTAACTTGGGATACTGAAAAACCCCTTCCCAATAAGATACAAGGCACAAAGTTGCCTCTCTTTCAGGCGGCGGGCCACAAATTGGTTCAAACTGAACTCTTCTTGGTCCCAGCGGCACGTCGAGGAGTTGTTGTAATATACGTATGGCCAATTGCCCCGAGTTAGGGCAGGGCATCGGAAACATATCACTTGGCTTTGCCAACTGGCACAGAACCTCCAAATGTCCCGATGCCACTCCCAATCACCACGCAGCTCTGTCAAAGCAAACTTCCGTTCGGACTTGCAAATTGGATGTCCTGCCCTTTCAAGATGTTCTCCGGCTAAAGGTAGGCCGCCTGGCCCGACAGAAGGGTTCTGTCCAGTGAAGGCTGCGTTTAAAGACCAACATACTTTGCGCCAGAACACATTGAGGGACCGGTTCTTCACCATTTTGTGTTTTGGCATCGAAAAAAGCAAGAATCGGCTGTGACGGATCGATCTCGGTCTAAACAGTGGCAGATTTAGCCACACAGCAACATATTTTTCTACACGGTATTGAGTCCAAAGCTTTGCTCCGTCCCCATGCAACCCTACTGGCACATGCCACTCTGTGGCAGGGTGAGCACATGCCCACGGTTCACCCAAGGTGCGCGAATGGTTCCAGAATGTCTGGACGTCACAACTAGGCATCTCCAGCTCCACTTCGTTGAAAAGATAGGCTAAAATTCTGTGTGGGTAGACCATAGGGTACAGTTCCACAGAGACCTTACCAGGTAGCTTTGGGTTAAACACAGGGACCCGCACCTCCTCAATCTCCTGGGCGCGCAGCTGAAACCATGGATTGATGTTTGACCATGTTTGACCATGTTTGACCAACCCTCGACCCTGGAACCCTGGATACCCACAATAAAGTTCCCATTGGGGGATATTGGACAAAGGTCTAGTTGGCTTGCAGCAGTATACATCACAAACAATTTTAGCATATTTTAGCTAACCCCAATCATTGCAGTGGATTTGAACCAATTTACCATTGTTTCGATGTTGAAACCGCACTGGAATTAGAATCTTTTTGGGCCCCAAACTTTGAATAAACCAAACAAAATAATAAACACGTGTAAAACAAACAAATGAATAACTCTTTTGGTTGGCTAGAGGCCACAGGGATATCTGCTGATCTCCAGAAATCCCGAACATCGTTCTTGCCAGATTTAGAAGCAAGTGCAAATGTGTGTTGATGAACTGATGCAGGTCCGCTTTCCTGAGCCAATGTCATGCAGGAATTGGGTGAATCACATCAAGTGTCGAGTCTGTATTTTGGTGATCAAATCGACCTTTGGGGCATTTACCAAAGTCTGGTTGTCCCCAGCAGGATCCCAAAAATGACACCTATAGGTATTTGTGTTTGTGGGCATTGCCTGAAGTCGGAACATAGGTTTTATACGACCCATGAATATTTTTAAACTAGTGGTTGCAAGTCATGGAAACTGTGTGTAATAGTGTTTCTATATCAGGCCGGATCGCATTTAATAAGCACAGGTGGCCTATAGAACAACATCATAGGTGGCAATCCAATGTGGAAACTCACACAAACCTGGCTGATGAGGGGCCACAGGCTTAGATAAGACCATAAAGGATACGTACTTTAGATCGATAGATCAGATATTTCAGTTAATATTTGTAAAGTGGTTCCCCCCCAAAAACTAGTGTCCTGTTTCAGGGATAACAGGTCTGGCTCCAACCATGGGTCGGCAACAACGTCCCTTGCCCAGGATCTTGGACGTGGTCTCGAACGCGTCGCATCACCCGCTTCACAGAGGATACCTAGCAGCCAAGTTGGGGGCGGAAGGGATGATTCTCGTATAGCCCTGGCCCCCATGTTCTTTACGAAGGTCCCTGATGTGTTAATAAATTTGGTTGGCTTTCCCACCAGTTCAAATCATATTATACATACGATAAGGTGAAACACAAAACAAATTTAACACTCTTCGATCAAACATGACCAAGTAACACCAGCAGCAACATCATCATAGTGCCCTTGTAAAGCAGCTGGCACTCGTGCTACACTGTCAGAACGGCAATCTGCGCAGGGGACACAAACAGTAACCATTGGGACATGTTCAAAAGGGAAAGATTGAATAAACCAGCGATCCAACATTTCGAAGATTCTACGCCTTGTGCCTTTTTTCCTTGAACACTGCATCTCGCATATCCCCAAAGAAAAGAAACCTGGCCATCCTTGTGGCAAGCGACAAAACGCAGCAGACCTGGCATGTCCATTACAGAGGTTACTGTGTAAACTGTACTAGCTATATTACCTTTAAACAATAGCAACCATATTGATGTTGAATAATTTGTATCACTACTTCAGAAGTGTCTGTGAGATCGTTCATGTCTCGCAACTGCTTTGGCTGGTGCCAGTGCCACTGTTTGCCCAGGAGAACCCATATTGGTGGACATCTATGATTCCACTTCTGGTGACCATGGTTTCTAAGATGCATGTATGCACGCATCAGACCAAAGTCATGAACATTGAGAAACATCAACCTCACTTGATGTTGTAGGCAGAGAGAAACGTCACAAAGTCCGCATTGACGCTGTCAGCTTTGGCAATCAAGCTGTGCATAGATCCCAAGTTTCCGACCTCGTGCAAGCATTGCGCAATCAGGTTCCGAGACCCAAGCTATCTACCAAAATTGGTTTGTTCTGCATGTAGTGGTGATGATGGTGAGAGAGTTTGAATTTTGATATCCTAGGTGCAACAAACAATCATGGGTCTGTTTAAGGCAAATTGCCATACAGGAAGTCCTCTCAAAATTATAACGTAATGGATCATTGGGAAAATGTTGGTTTAAACGGTTTTCCACCACCAAACTAACCAGTGGGAAACAGGCAGCTATGCCTGCAAGCTTTCGTGTCCAGGTACATACTTGGGGGTGCAGTTCCACTAAGAGGTTAACAGGCAATAGCGTTTTTATCCTAAACTATGGGTGAATTTACCATGCTACTTATGTCCGTTGATAATCAATAAGATGGTGGCCAACACCCAGAACCTAGCCTGGGCAGAGTCCACGGCATTCTGCAAAGACCTTCTTGTAGAGCGCAATTTGTCGAGATGGGGTTTGACCTCCATCAAAATAGCATCTTTCACAGACTTGCTCCTCAGCGATTCCCCAAGTATCCCCAAGTAATATCATGGGGGCAAGAAGGATGCCGTTCAGGGAACCATTTCTGTGTTTCAAACTAAAACGCATTTTTTTTGTGATGATGGATGTCTGAAGCTGAATTTGTTTGAATGCATCTACTGTTGTCTTCTACTTGTGACCACCACTACCACTAGCTAGGGGCATCCTTGAAAATATATGCCAGCGACAAAGATATTTGTTGAAAGGTCAACCTTACAAACAAAGAGGACAACATCCCACAATGCAATTTGGGGTCGGGCAAGCCTGGGAGGATAATTACGACCCAACATGTGCTGGTCCAGTTTTTGCCAGCCACAGCCTGGTCCAAGGTTCATGCTCTCCAACTTCTCATCCAAGCCAGCTGCCTTCAAGATGTTGGCACCAAGCTTCGACAAGGCCTCCCAACAGTCATTGCTGGTCGTATCCCAAAAGATAGAATTGTTTAGAACATGATAACATGGTTTTAGCCCATTGCCAAAAATTACTCCCTTAAAATTTGGTAATTTCTCAACATAAGGGGATGGACAATTTTTTCATGGTAAGAAACAAAGTTTCATGCCTTCTAGAGGCATATAATGTATGTGTCAAACAATTGGTAGTAGGTCAGTATGTATGCATGGTGCATGCATGCATGTGTGCCTGCATTTGGGATCCATTTCACCAAACACAGCAATGAGTATGGATAAACCTTTGTGGATGTACAGCTTACATCAGTTTACCTATCGCATATTAGCCACACCCAACAGATCGACATTGGCAGAGCCAACCTGTGTGCCTTTCTTTTGTTCTTTCTTCAATTCTTGGTTCTTCTCACGTTCAGCCTTTTTCTTCGCTTGTTCTGCATCCTTTGCCTCCTTCTTTTTTTGTGCCTCAGCTTCCTTCGCCAATCGCTTCTGCATTTTTTCCTCTGTCTCTTCTGGCTCTTCACTTTCATCTGAACTGTCAGATGAGATCACCTCCTTTGGCTTTTTCTTGTCCTTGTCCTTGTCCTTGTCTTTGTCCTTCTTGTCTTTCTTTCCTTTGGCCTTGGCAGCCGTCTTGGAAGCCTTACCGTTTTTTGATTTGGTCTTACCAGTCTTGCTCTTGCCCTTCTTCTTTTTCTTTGCTGCCTCCAATCATACATGGCAATGGTAATGGTTCATGGTCCAAAGCTGTTTGATCCAGGTGGTTTCTTATGATTGAGGTACTGGATCCATCTATATCCAAATCAATTTGACTTGGTTGTAAAGATTTCCCCAGGGTTGGATGAACAATGGAGCCCATATAGCCTCCGAGCTTGAAGAACTTGAATCCACCTTTTCCTGTGAAGATGATGAGCTTGAACTGGACCTGGTCGAAGAAGTAGAACCCTTTCTTTTCTTCTTGTTGCTCTTGCGACCTTTCTTGTCCTTCCTCTTCCTAGAACGACCCCTGCGAGTCTCAAGGGGGTCATCCCCCTTCTCAGCGGCTGTGAACAATTCAGAGCAGACATGGTCTGTGGTGTTTTCAGAGCCTTCTTTGTCCCAAACAAGATATTGCCTGGTGTCCTCAGCAGCGCAGTTTGGAACCATGGTTGGGCAAGGGCCTAGTTGATAATTTTTAGTAATTATATATTCCATGTTGAACTGGGAAAACAGTTTGTTAACAGTATCAGGAACACATGTGGCACACTGCTATATGTAATATGTACTCTATACACTCTATGCATATCTACAAGCACACTACATGACATGTGCGTGCGAGAATCGTCCGAGTCATCCCCGTGAAGGTCAGGGTGGCTCCTTATCTGGGTTTTTTTTGCTTCTTTGTCTCCCTGCTTGGCTGCTATGATTTTGTCTGCGATAGCACAGCTTGAGTACTTGCAGATCAACTCCTGACGCGTCATCCAGCGTCTGGCGCCATACTGGCGTTGGCGGGTCTTCTGTCGCAAACGGATGACAAAGTCACTTTGGCTCCATATGCCCTTGCAACTGGCCCACTGCTCCTGTAGCATTTGTAACTTTGGGGAATCATTCTTTGCCGCGGCCCCTGCCCGGCGTACCTCGATAGGTGTTCGTTTGCCTTGGCTGGGGCCGGTTGGCTAACTAGGCACTACTGCAAAACAGATGTTGGGAGAGTAAGACCTATTTGGACATAGGCAGGCTTTAATTAGTTTATTATGAGGGATATATTGGGCCTATAGGCCTATAGAGGGATATCTTCAGCAATTGCCTTGATGGGACCTGATGGGACTGCCAATGTCAAGCGACCATTGTTGCCTTTTTGTATTTTACAGTGCGCATATTTTTTCAAAACCAAATACCACATCCCACACTGAACAATATTTTCTTTGGAAGAGGTCCTCACGTTGAATAGGACATCTTGGGCAAATGGCCAAACATGTGTCAATCAATGATTGCTTAAAAATTCAGTTGTTGATGTGCTTTTGTCATCGTCACTGTCCCTCCATATCTTGACATCCAAGACACTTGTCAAGCTCCTGCTAAAGCGCATATAGCGCGCGTGTGCAGCTTTTTTGGCCTTCACAAGCGCTTCCTTTCGCTCATACTCTTCGGACTCCACATCGCTGTTAACCTCTGATTCTGAGTCACTTGCGTCCTGTTCTTGATCTGCTGATCCTGCTGGAGATGGACCACCAGAACTGCCACCGTTGAGCTCGGCTGTGGATTTCCTGGCAAGGCATTGCGCCACTGCGTGGGCAGTAGTCTCAGTCTCTTCTTTGAAAACCACCTTTGGTTGGGCTTTTGCTTTCACTGCTGTTGCCTGAGTTCTGACACCTGGATTGCCTTGACTTTGGTTCGGTGATGTTGCCTCGTCTTTCAAAAGTTCTTTGCTTTGGATCCTCTGGGGGAGCTTTGGCCTCTGGCTGTCAGTCTTGTTGGAGTTGTCTGTCTCTGGCTCCACTTGCTTCTTTGACAGTGCAAGTTTCTGTTGGATTTCAGTCTCTGAAGCTGGCACAGTAGATGCATCAGAATCTGGCGGCAAAACCCGGTGTAACACATCCAAAAGAGTTCAGTGGCTGCTGTGATCATGTTTTTTTGGTAAAAAGGTTTGGGACACCACACCAACAGTCATTGTGTTTGCCAGCCACATGGTCTAATTTTCGTACCTCTAAGACCGAATTCCATCAACCATGTACGTACGTACGTTATAAACACAAATTTGCTTCCCATCTGGGTGCAACCCATGTGGCCACTGGGCAGGCAGGACAGATCTGGCCAAAACCTGTTATTGATGATCCTTCTGCATGTGTCTTGACTGCAAGGTTGGGTTGGGAAGTACACTGGTAGCCAAAACTATATAATTTTATGTTCCCCATTGTTCCCCCAAGTAACTACACCCAACATCAAAAAGAAGGTGGCTGAGGGCTACCATAATTTACTTCCAGAATGAAAATTGCTCATATGATCGAACTTATGTGCACATAATAAACGTTCTGCAGGAAAGATTGTTTGGGCCATCCACCAAATGAGAGAAATCTCATTCCTTTTGCAGTTTTGAAACCGTGTTTTGGGATGGGGCCAACACGTCACAAACCAACACCTTATAACCTCATCCCAATGGGAAAACCTAGTTTCATCTAATTTCAGAATAATAGATGCCACATATACAAGGGTATATATCCACCAGAACTGTGGGTGGGCTCAGAAGATTGCATCAGAGGGAAGTATGGCTTGATTATCACATGTGCTATAAACTTGAAACTTACCCCTATACACTTGACATTTTTTTCTTTGTGGGAGAATCATCCAAAGAAATGAATATAGGATATTTTTTGATCAACCCTCCCCACAACCATACCGGGCCTGCTTCCAGTGGCATCATCCTTCGAACCTTTCGACTTTTCCCATCTTGAGAAACTTGCTGTGTCCTTCCAAACAAGTCGAAACACAGGGGCATGACCCAATCGAAAGCTGAGGCTAGAATGGTTTCTAATTTGAAATATTTTTGGGGATGGTCACACAACTGCACAGATCCCTGATATAATATATATAATTTGTAAATCATATAATTATATTCTTAGCCGCACACAGCTATCAAAACAATTACAGGGGGGATCCAGGAGGATGTTTTTTTCTCACCCAATGGTGCCATGCCCCAACCAAACAAGTATAAGTTGTTTTCCCTACATGGGTAGGCCATGATGGGTAATACCCACAAAATCAGTCCTTCCCACATTCGGTTCATCATCTTGTGGAGGACATGTATCCATGACAGCTGTCCGCTCTGCCCTGCGGGCTGCCTTTTCCAACAATTTCTGCACAGCTGACTCCTCCATGGAGCTAGTCCCCTAGTAACACACCAGAGCCACACCAAAGCGCTAGCGGCAGGGTGATTTCTTTTTTTGAAACAGAAATATCACAAAACACTGGATTTTGGGGTATTTTGGGGGTAATGGCTTTCACGGATAATAATGGGCTTTCACGGCTAATAATAGGCTTTCACGCTCATTTCACGCTCATTCACGCTAATTTCACGCTACCACTTTTTGTGAATTATGTTAAAAAGTAGCGAAATCATTCTGTTTTGGATGAATTCAATTGTGATGTGAACTTAACCGTGAAAGCCTATTATTTTCCGTGAAAACCCATTATTTCAGACAGAACATCCACCAACATCCACCAGCAACTTCCTGACTCGAAGGTTTATTTTTCACATGACTGGATTCAGCACGATGCGAATTGTACAAGAGGCACCCTGTAGGCCAACCCAGAAAAAACAGGCTTTGTTGGAGTAGTGGTAGAGTTATGGTTGGTTTAAGATATTTCATTTATCAGCCCAGGGTGGATATCTTTAATTGGCAGTAAAAGCCAGGGCCATGATTTGATTTGTTTCAATCAAGGCCTTCTTGAATCAATGGGTGATAACGTCCCGCTTTCTTCTCACTATTGAGAAAGTCCGTCAGCTCTGAGAGACGAGCATGACGCCACCGATATGGGGCCTCCCAGCCGCAAAGAAAAAATCAAACACAGTATAGTTTAAAGTAGAATTTGTGGTAGATCATAGCCCCAAGGCCTATATAGGCTATAGCACTACGACTAGAGAAAAATGTATTTGTGGGAATTGAGAGACTATAAATTACACAATTGGGGTCGACAATTTCCAAGATTTATCCTTACCTGTATGCATCCACCCACCATCGAAAAGAAAATGCACATTGACCACAGTGAGTCCCCAAAACCACAAACCCATCCATCCCTGAACTATTTTCTGACATAGGTTGCTGAATTCTACTTTTAGGAATTTTGTTTGGGACCATAGAAACCCCAAGGAAAGAACACTCCCAACTTCCAACATCTCCCAACCTTCATGGGCTTCCAGCTTGGGTCGATGTTCAAACCACCTTCAGGCCGATAGAGAGCCCGACGAATCGTCTCCACGCTGCCCGGTGATTTCTGCGGCAAGGAGAGGGCAAACCGATTTGGACATGTCTTGTGGCTTATGGGGAAAATTCAAACTAAGTTTACCAACAGCATTTGCTTTGAAAGTTGGAATGTTTTCACATCCTGGGGAAAGGGCCAAAGGAATTGTAAGTTGATTGGCCTACAAAAACTATACTCTGACCCCCTACCAATGGGAAACAGCTGAGCATTCACAAATTAAATTGCAAAGTTTTTTTAAAATAGATTGAGCACTTCCATATATCTTGTAAACAAGCCAGCACTTTTCACAACCTTCAGTAATTGCCAGCCCCCAATCCACTTTGCAACCATAGGGCCATCCATTTCATATGGTGGTCTCGGACTGCACGCCCAAACCCAATCGGGTACACTTGTGACTTGCGAAGCACTGAAGCAATTCCACTCCTGGGCTCCCCATAACTGGACATGTTTTCTTATCATGATTGGGATTCTGCATAATATACATGGTTTGCAGCTAGGATGGTATCGAACTAAACAGTTGGAATTCAACAATCCAATCCTGAGCTATTTTGCGACTAAGCTTACCACACTCTGGTTCGGCCATTTTTGGAATATTTGCGAACAGTCTTCTTGGACTTCTTCACCCGTTTTCGGATAGCTGGTGTAACCTTCTTGTACAAGCGGTAGGACCAAGGACTCAGCAGACATTATTGGAATTGAAATGAACATATACCCACTAATTGTAATCTTGAATGTGGACAATTAAGGGCCAAACCAATCTCCAAATACCACCGTTGGCTTCATGTTTGCATGGCCAAAGATCGCCATACTACTCAGAGGCCACAGAAGCAATCAGGTGGGGGTAAAGGTGGATAGCAATGATGCTTGTGACACGATCAAACATGATAGCAGGTAGAACATTTGCATAAACACTGAGGGAAGAACAATGACGTTGAGAGCCATGGAATGAAGTGCTTCACAATGCCGGCCAGCCATTTGAAATATGGGAACTCTTGCATCAATGTGCTGAGAGGTTGCTCCACTGCTATCAGCACCAATCGAACAAATGCCAATAAGAGTAAGAGGCATAGTCGTGTTGTTATCCTTAGTGCAGACTCCAGGTTTGAAACTGGCTCACATATACCATGTATACCCTAGCCGTAGCCACACCTGCTACTAACAAACAGAACTTTTTCACATTTGGTAACCTTGTCATGGACTAGATGTTTTTCCCCCGGCATCTTGCATTTGGGACATGATTGGACTCTAAAACCCACACAATCTTGGAAAAGTAAAACCATGTTAATTCAGGCAAACATCACGTTCGCTTCCACCACATAGCCTCTCTTGTTGCCCAGTGGTGACCACTTTGTTCTCCCAGAAGTGAACATATTCAAAAATATGAAACTCCCGCAGGGAGGACCTGCTGTGATCAGCCCCCCTTCCTTGACCTGGAGGACAAGCTGGATGGATCGCAAGAATCCTTCCCTCAGTACGCCGATGCAGATGGGGTGAAATGGTGGCTGGGCAAAAGGGTGCATCAAAACCTCACCCCTTCTCAGCACTTTTGATTGAAGTGTTTTTAGAATGGAGCATGACTTTTATCATCTACGCTTCAAGATTTTTGTGGGTTGAGGCACTTGAGGAACAAGTCAATTTCAAAATTCAACAACAGTTGTTGACTTTTGATCCACCCAGATCTAAGGTGTTGGCGTGGTGGTAATGTCACCAAAATTTCCCGAAGTCTCTTTGTCAATGGCTTTCCTGGGAAGTAAGTTTATGAAAGCAAACGAAGCACAACCTAAAGTCGGCATGTATAAAATTACAGCTGATGGCTCATATAGGTTCATTCATGAGTTCTTCTGAACTGAAATCGAAGCAGGTAAGACCAGTACGATTTCAGACCATCTTCAACTCAGCCCATCGGCAGGAAACTAATTCAGCCAGTACAGCCCAATGTTTCCACGTTTAAAATGTTGAAAGCATCCCCCCTGAGACTTTCACTAAACGCTCGATTGATGGCACCACGACCTGCAAAGAGATCGCCATTGATAGTCTCCTGGGAAGGATCGATAATATGTCTGGGGGTTGACCTGTGTGTGCATGTGCCGATATTCCCCAAAATGGTAGCTGCGCTGTTTGTAAATTCAATTTTTCATGGTCGAGAATCCAAACTGAGTTCAAAACCCGAACACTTTGATCATGTGAGCTATTCTCCACCACATAGTTCACACAATGTAGACTTGGAGCGACAGTGAAGACTTTGGAAAATAAACTTCAAGAATCAACAGTGCAATTTGCTTCAACAAGCAGGTGTCACTACAGGATTGCCACTCTTAAATCGATCTGTGTCCCGCAAGAACACTACAGCATTTTTTCCAAACACAAGTTTGTGGATTGGCTTCATCAACCCCCTTAAGAATATTAGTGCAACCATGGAGCAATGGTAAGATGCCCGGACCTCCAAGGATAAGCAGAAGTTGGGCTGCTCGAGCGCTCAGAGCGAGAGGAGACACTGGATGGGCCCGATGGGCTGGTCTCTGGGGCATGGCACCAAACCCTTTCTAGTTCACGGCTATCCCAAAAGCTGCAAAATCATTTGTTTACGGAATCTTCGATTGACTTGGAGCATGCCTTTGCACCAACAATGTGTGAGCAAAATATGTACTTTGTCAAATGAAAATCAAAACTTTAACCAGACCGGGCTTTTTTCCACGTTTGTTTCCCTGGTGTATATGTGATACTTGTCAGCATCCAGCACAGGATGGTAAAGACCAAGGCTAGCCAGGGCATACCATTGCAACCCCGGTGGAAAAGTAGACAATACTAAACAAATAAGTTCTGGAAATCCAAATAGGCAAATGGTTTTTAATACGAATCGAATCAGTGTTGATTCAAGTAAACCACCATAACCCTGCATGTATACCCTCTACGCCAGCAAGTCTAGTCGCTAGAACCCAATCAGCCAAAAACGCTCACGCCGCAATCTAACTGTTGTGCAGTCAATCAGATTCTGAAGAATCTGGTGCCATCGTTTGCTCATCAAAGATCTCCCATCCAGCCAGGCGTTTGGCAATAAGCCACCTAGGTTTGTTTTTGGGTAAACCTTTAACAACATGTATGGTGTTGGTTAGCTAGAAATACAACTTGTTTTGTCTTCTAAACATGCATCAAAATTTCAAACAATGTGAAAAAAAGCTACAGACAGCGTAAGCCCATGGCGCTTTCACGACACCATATTTCGTCCAGGAAATGCTGACACCTTTCTTCACATTCACCTAAGAAGCAGCTATGCGATGCGGTACCATGCGTTTGCGATCTTAACACACAAATTGGCCAGCTAGTAGTTGAAAGGAAACCAGCACTGTAAAGTCAAGTAGCATTCAAGCACATATTCATGAGTCTATTCACTTTCTCAATGCGTGCCACTGGAACAGGGCCAGCAAAGAAGGTTCGAGTGTTCAGCCTTAGATCAGTGACTGTTCCAAATGGGGGAATTTTGAAACGACATATTGAGGGTGTCCCGAAATCATCAAATACCACAGGCACCCTGAACCAAGCAACAAGACACCAATTGTACTTGGCTTTCCTGGAGCAGCAGCAGTGTAGTTCTCAGGCAACTTCAAGGTAAAGGTCCTGACCAGCGGTGATTTGATTGGAGGATGATCTCACCCATATAATTATCATGTAGACGCATCGATGATTGGTATAGGAGATATCGATCGGTCTAAATGACATGACATGCACAATATTTGCAATTATACACGCACTATATATGCAGGTTCCAAACCACTGGGTCCCCTACTTCTGAGTGGGTATGTGGAAGGGAACCCTGCCCTTTTCGACATCATCCATTGCTCTCTGAACTTCCAGGGGCGGCAGGAAAAGCTCACGATCAGATCGTGCCACCAAAGCAGCATCCCGAAGTCCTCGCTCCTAAGATGACATGCATATACATGGTATATACGCTGGGGTAGTTTCGTAAACACATGCTTACGAACATCGCATCAAACAAACAAAACAATCAACTACACAACAGTTGGGTAGATTGGATACACAACAGTTGGAAAGATTGGATACACAGCACATGGGTTCTGAAATGGAAAGTGAGATCTCTTATATAATAATTTATAGTGAATTAGAATAAGATCAAATGAATAATGTACTCCTATCTGTTTGTTCTTGAAGCTTTTGGCATTGACAGTACTTGCAATGTCACAATTGTGCATGCATACCAAGGAATGGCATGCCCAGAAATTGTGTTTAATCTTTTAAAAACTACACCAAAAATATGCTGAGTGTCTGAGATTTCATGCGTCCTTTTCGGGGGCTTCTCTGTCGTGGAATCAGCGTTCTCTCCACTCTCATCAAAATCCAGTTTACGTTTGACCGAACTTTTTTTATCCACAGCCCGCTGTGCAGCCTTGAAGGCCACCTGCATGGGACTTGACTTTGCAGCTGATTTTTTCTTTTTGGGTTTCGGGGTGTCTTCTTCTGCCTCTTCCTTTTCTTCGTCCTTTTCTGCAGCCTCCTCAGCACTTTTTGCCTTTGTCTCCTTAGACTTTCTCTTCTTGCTGGGCTCTGAAGCACCTTCGGATTCTTCTGGTTGGATCTTTTGTTCCTTCTTTCTGCATCCTTCTTGGCTCTCAGTGCTGCCTCGGACTGTAGGGTCGTCCCCTTCATCTTGCTCAGCTTTGCCTTCTTCATCTTTGCGCTTCTTTCCTTTCCCTTTGCCCCTTCCTTTGCCTCTGCCACGTCCTCGTCCTTTGCGATTATCATCAGACTCCTCTGCTGCATCCATAAGGAGCTTGTCATCGTCATCCTCTTCTGACCCCAACTCCTCCGTTGCCTTGAGTCTCTTCATCTTCCTCTGGGCATTGACAATGTCATCATTTGTAGTGAAGGAAAGAGCCTTGTGTGTTTTCCTGATCTCTTCTTTGAGCTTGTTGGATTTGTCTTCCTGCTCTTTGCTAGGCATCAGCTCAACTTCTATGAGTGGCTTCCCCTGGTCATCCATGAAAGCTGCGCACTTTTCACCAGCATCATCGTCACTACTGTCTAGCTCAAACACAACACTTTGTGCTTTCTTCATTTGTTGCTGGGGGTCTTCCTTCTTCTTGTGTTTGGCGGTGTCATCCTTCGGCTCAGCACTTTCCTCCTTCTTCTCATACTGCTTTTTCTTCTTTTCCTTCGGTTCAGGGGGGTCTTCCTTCTCCCTCTTCTCACGTTTGGCAGTGTCCTTCTTTGTCGGCTGACTCTTCTTCTCCTCATGCTTCTCCTCCTCAGATTCTGCAGCCTCACTTTCCTCTTTCTTCTCACCCTGCTTCCTCTTCTTCTTCTTTTCGTTCGGTTCAGGGGGGTCTTCCTTCTCCTTCTTCTCACATTTGGCAGTGTCTTTCTTTGTCGGCTGACTCTTCTTCTTCTTCTTCTCATGCTTATCCTCCTCAGACTCTGCAGCCTCACTTTCCTCTTTCTTCTCACCATGCTTCTTCTTCTTCTTTTCCTTCGGTTCCGGGGGGTCTTCCTTCTCCTTCTTCTCACGTTTGGCAGTGTCCTTCTCTGTCGCCTGACTC
>Ga0126342_10003894_pt1 | contig 25067 bp, 31 predicted proteins | sample Cyp1metagenome_FD_92528 | JGI IMG/M metagenome (GOLD analysis project Ga0126342, IMG submission 92528) | Coral microbial communities from Lord Howe Island, Old Settlement Bay, Australia - Cyphastrea 1 metagenome | ecosystem: Host-associated > Invertebrates > Cnidaria > Coral ...
GCGAAGAGACTGTTCTTCTTGCATCAATCTCTGCCGCCTGAGGAAGAAAGCAGCAGCACCACCAATCAGGGCCAAGATGAGCAAAATCAAAATCACGGTCCCAGCACCACCTCCTCCAGCTGGAGTTGGAGCCGGAGTTGGTTCTGGGGTTGGTGGCGGTTGCACCACATGAATGGGTTTCCACTTCTCCCGCCCCCCCATGGAGAGCACCGGAGGGTCTTCGGGGACCCGGGGCTCACGAGTCGTGCTCATGCCAAAACACTCCCCTGAGAGGAATTTGGTCTCTGCACTGCATTCATGCCAGATATTATCTTTGCCTTCTTCGTACAAGAATTTGGCATGTACGATCTCACGGGTTTTGCCATCAGTGTAGCTGCTGTAGACAAACAAGGCAACGCCGAAAGTCCTGGTAGTCCAATGCTCTTCGCCACGCTTGTATGATATTTCCATAAATCCACCGCATGCGTTTGGAAATGTTTCCACGGAGTGGTTGCAATCCAGATTGAACTCGGGTTCATCGAACCGAAACTGGTTCGGGTCAAGTCTGAAATCGGCCTTGTCAGGATCTGGCGGAACAATGCCCACTTTGGTCTTGCCCATAATGTGAATGCTCATGGGACTCAGCGCGTAAAGCGTTTTTGGAGACCACTTCCCTCCATAGTATTGATCAGGCACGATGCAGTCCTGCCACGCCGGCTTGGAGCTAGAATCCCTGCAAGCATGATTTGGGAACATCCGTTTGGGGCACCCTGGTTGGCGTTTGCAACAAAAAGGTACACTGTTTAAAAGCTCCAACTGGCCTCATGGTCCAAGTTTGTTTCCAGAAACATGGACCAGAACCTTCAAATCTCGCAAAATCATGGCCCAAACCTATCCCTCATGCCTCTCCCCCGAAAGGACGCACTCACACTTGAATTTTCTTGCAGATTTACCTTCAAATGGGCTTCACCCCCCCCCAAACAGTCCATGCCCCTCCAAGCCTTTGGGGGAAGAAATGGAACTTATCTCCCTTCCCCTTGAGAATGTGAGCCATACCCTGCATCCAAGGTACGAATTTGGATGGGATGAACTGCACCTAGCCAGGGAGCCACAGGAGCCGGGGCCTCCCCCCGAAATGAATTTTTATGACTTTATGATTGTTGCTGCGGTCACCGGGGGGTGCCTGAATCCCCATGATTGTGGTTAGGATATGTTATGATACCTTGTGAATGCCAACAGCAACTTCTATGCTGTGATCTCAAGAGTGGCAATGTGAAACCTTTGACCGTGCTGCAGTGTGATGTGTAGTGTGGAAACCAAACAGCAAACGACCTTGTATACAGAATGTGAGTAGGTAAAAAGCCAGGATGCTTACTTGGGTGACTGACATCATCAAAAACAAGCGACAGCATTACTGTCCATAGCTGTGACCTGTAGACTTCACGGTCTAAGCCTTGTGGCTTGTGGCTTGTGCCGGTTCCAAATGACAAGGGGCACCTGGAATATGCGTCATGCTCTGTTTATTCTGACATGATCACAGGTTCGCCCCCTGCCTGACAACCAACGGCAGCTGTCGTCGCCACAGTGCTCAGCATCAGGAAGGACCACAGCATGACTTCCACTTTGGGATGGGATGGGATGCAAATCCTTGAGATGGAATGCGCTTCGGCCATGGACCTTTCCTGCCAGCATCTCTAGCAGTCCCGAGGTCGTTGCCAAGACCCAACTGGCTCCAAAATCATCTTGGAAAAACAATGATAAACAGAGCAATCAGAGCTCACAGAATCAGGCTATCAAACAAATGTTCGGTTTTCCGGCCTTTGCTCCAAAGAGTACAGTTCATCTCACCTCCGGTCCAAGGAATGTGGCTACAATGAGTTGCATGGTCAATAGGCAGAAACTCTCCACTTACATCCCGAGTCCATGGCGCACGTGGCTCACATATTGGCGCTTTCGTAGCTCCTTGGTGCTAGGATTGCTAGGCGGGTCTCCAACAATATCCGACAAACACAACTGGCATCTGATGGCCTGATGGCGCATCCAGCTCATAACAAACTCTCCCGGAAGCACAACATGAATCAAGTATAATGACGTTGATTGAAGAATTCAATCTGTTTTTAATGCAAAAGTTTGCTGAGAGTTTCATCAGTTTGAGTTAGTTGGGAGATTGAACAAATGCAACAAACATCAAATTCTTAAACTCACACCTCTTCATCCGCTTCCGAAGCAGGGGATTCAAGGTCAGTGAAAGCCACCGTGACGTGCTCCTTGCCGAATCCTTTCCAAAAAAGAAACCTGAATAATAGATGGAAATGTCGGACAAGATTTTCACCTTAAGAACTTATTCCATTTTCACAACTCAGCAATCAATGGCAGATTCCAGCACAGAGGTGCCCTTTGCGCGTGTGGCCTTGTTGCCGCTGGTGGTGGCAACTGTTGACTGCCTTGCCAGTCTCCCCACCTCTCTGAAAAGTGTTCACGAAGGTCACAGAATCTTCGTCACCCTGCTCGAACGTCTCCGAGGGCAAGCCGACTGGCAACAAGATCCAAAGCTCCTTGAACTCTCTGCGAGTGTGGCCTTGCCCTTGTCCGCTCCAGTGTCTCTGTCTCTGTGACAATCGCTACATTTCCTTCAGCGGCACACCACGATGACAAGCACGAACCCGAGCCCGCGGAGCCCGTCCACCGACAGACCGGGGTCGAATCGACAGACCGGTGGATCCATCGAATCGACATTCTGCCAGTCTCTTTGCCATCTTGGGATATCTGACGGGTCATCTGGCGACACAAAAACGTGAACCTTCACAAGTTCTTCTCGGCGGAGCGCTTGATACATCAGCAAAGTTGCAAGTCTGCGGTTGCGGCGGGAGTACAAGCCCAAATGGTTGTCAGGACCACGATGCAGAAACACCGGCAAGGGATCTGCTTCGGTCAAGTCGAGCGGCGTCACCCTTTCACGGAAGAGCTGCTCGAACAGTTTGAAGATAGACTCTTCTGGATGTTCGTGATTGTCTCCAAAGGCAAGCTGGGCATTGATACCATCATGAGTCCAACGTAGGGCTTGGATTGGAACAGTGACCTCCATGCCAGGTCTTAGATCAGGAAGCGTGACTGCAAGAAAGTCGGCCAGTTCATTGCAAGAAGGCGACAGTCTGCATTTTATCCCGCTGCTTTCAACAGCAAGATGAGCAGTTAGCTGCTCCTTGACCCTCGTTTCCAAGCCCAACTTTTCATCCTTGCAGGCATCGATAATTGCACTCTCATTTTTCTGTAGTCAGAAAAAATATCACAGTCCTGGCACGACTCACATAGAACTTAGAACTGCACCAAAACGTTCGCATCGAGTCATGCCCTTGCCTCATCTTGCCTCTGCCCTTTTGTATGCACTTGTCGCAGGACTGGTGTTCACATCGGCTGCAAACCAAAATGGCAAAACTTTGAGCTGCAATGATGGCACTCCGCAACACAACTGCCACAGAAGCCTCGCCTGCATCGATCGCAAGCGTGAATTACAGCACCTTTGCCTGCGCCTTCGTTGTATTGCTGGCAGACTTTGGTGCCGCAAGAATTGCAGCACAACATGACTAAATAAAGCGGATTCCACTTCTCGCAACCGTCACATGAAGTTGCATCACACAGACTGCATGGCCCAAAAATGGTGGTGGTGGCGGTATTGGTACCTTTGCCTTCGCTTTGACCTTGGTCCTTTCCATTGCAAGACTGGGAAAGAACGGCATTGCAACCTGTGCAGAACAATCTGGGCGTGCCATGGCGTCCACTTCCACACAACGGGAAGCAAAGGAGCTTGCACCACATTGATCGCAAGTATAAATTGCAACATCCTGCCTTGGCCTTTCTGCCACACATGGCACAATCGGCAGAGAACAGTATCGCAATGAGCACAGCGCACCATAGCTTTGCCCATCGTCTTCTTCATGCAATGGTCACATGCACGGAGATTACATAGGCTGCAAGCCAAGGTTGTCCCACCAGAGTCACTGTCCTCGGTCACGGTTTTATTGGGTAACTAAAACGTTTACTGCCCTCTCCTTGTCTGTTGTGGCTGCCTTCTCGGTCCCTATGGATTTTTTGGCAAAATGCACACAGTATCATGTCGCAATGATCGCAGTGGCGCAAAAACTCTGTGTTTACACAAGCCATACAGAATTGGAACCTGTCACATAAGCTGCAATAATTTTTTTGTCATCGCGACGCACGCAAAACTCGCAAAAGCTAGTTCCACGCCAAAGCCGCTACTGCAACTCCATATGAATTGACGAGATGAAGGACTGAGGCAATCAAGGCAGTCTGTGCATACTTCCCGGCTCTGCTGCACGATAGGAAGACAATGCCAGTATCCATGTCCTCCCTGGGACAAAACTTGCAGGATTTGGCAACACATAGAGCATTCTGATTGGCGACAAGGCAGCAACGACGACGGCAGGACCAGCACACTGCATCTGGTCTTATGCCTCGCCGTTGAGACTGCTGCGACTCGAAAAGAGCCAGATTTTTCTCCGCATCACTTCACACTTCCATGGCTTGCAGGATGGGTCAACCCAAAGAATATGTCAGCCGCAATCACGTCTCAAGTCTGGCCTGGGTGGAATGATTCAAATATAATCAACGTTTGGTGTTCTTTGAATTCGAGTACTGAATCCTGTTCCGGTCACCAACAAACAATTCTTGGCACAGCATGCATGAATAAAACTGGACATCGTCGAGCTTGTCTGCAAGGGCAGAAGTGTCAAGCAAAACATGTGAGCAAAACATGTGTGCACATCTGGCAGCACGCTGTCTGCTCCGTACCCTGCTCCGTACAAGAACAATGCTTGAGTACTGAACCGTGGCAAAGTGTCAAGACTCAATGTGTCCTGCAATGATGGAACCCAAAACATGGAAATACCTGCAATCAAACCTTGTGAAATGCTGCTATTATCTGGTCAACTAATGTCTCCTGTCAAGACCTCCTTGCTGCCTTAGCTGGAAAAGCCATCACTGGCTGAAAACTCACAGGTCAAACCATGGGTCAATAGGATTCAATACTATAGGTCCTCCAGCTTCTGTCGAAGAAGCTGTTACCATTGACGATCTTCTGCAACGTGGATCAGGGCTCCCCACACGTCCCTGGCCAGTGGCCAGGAGTGAGAAATAAACACGACCTGACGACCTGTTTGGAAACTATTGAAAAGACATGAAAAGACTAAGACGCACAATTTGGCAATCATTTGGCACTGTCATACTGGGGGATGCAGTGACAGCACGATCCAAAGCTAACCAAAAATTACAGTTGACTCCGTTGAAAAGCAAAGTCTAGTCACTAGTACTTGACCAGCAGAATGGGTTGCATCACGTCAGTGAGTTGTCACTTCCAGACCAACACATCCCCATCGGTCTTTTGCCTTGGGCGATGTTTTTGGCTTCCAAACTTCGACATCTGATTCTTGCACTGCTGCGCCTGTGGTAGTGGTAATGGAGGAGGGTTGTGTCGACGTTAAAGAACTGATTTTGATAGATATTGGAGTTCCTACTGTCCTACCGAGGATGCAGCAGTCTAGACCTGGATACATCACCCGTTTGTTGTGATGATGATGATGATGACGATGATGATGACGATGACGATGACGATGACGCGGAGGAGGAGGAGGAGGACGAGGAGGAGGAGGAGGAGGACGAGGAGGAGGAGAAAGACACTGATAAAGATAAAGATAAAGATGATAACACTGATAAACATGAAGATGAAAATGGCGATTTACTTGATCGATTTCCAACGGTACAAACACCAAATTGACAACTTGCTGTCCTTCATGACTTCAACAGCACCCCACCTGAAAGCTGCATCGAAACGTAGCTGGATCCTGGATCAGCCAAAAGAAATAACCTGAGCGCGGCAGCACCGGCACCGGTCCATTTGCTAAGGACGAACTTGTCAACTGATATGGCTATGGCAGTAGTAAAGACCAGTATGGCGTTGGGTTCAACACTTCCGAGTGAACGACCAGGTGACATCTGCACTGCGGGCAGTTCTTGCCACTGACCTTCACCAGCTCCAACCTGCTGGTGAGATTAGATTGATCAGGCACTGGCATCCAAAAAGACACGTGAACATACCAGCAAAGCAAAACTCTTGTGGATGGTTGGAGAAAGAAAATGAAAGAAACAACTTTGAAACAACCCAAAGGCTTAAAGGAAGCCGTTCTCTGGAACAGCCCGCAAATCAAGGCCTCCACTCAGGGCCAGCACAAAATTAGTCGCTTCATCACTTCCTCATTCAAACTCAACTGTACAAATACTAAAACCTGTTCCACCCTTGCAATGCTTTGCAATGCTTTGCAATCCTCCCAAAACCAAAACCCATTACCCTCTGGTTATTTAACATAGCCATGGAAAATCACCATTTTTAACAGGTAAACCCAGGTAAACCATCTATAAATGGGCCATTTTCATCCATTTTCCATGGCTATGTTAAATAACCAGAGGGTAATGTCCCTGGTACGAGACTGCCAGGTCTCCAGGATGGTCAGGGTTACCATCAAAACTGAAGTGGCACGTGTCTAGGCAATAGAATTCTGGCTACCTAAGGATCCTAAGGCTACCTATGCTTGGATCATCTTGGATCTAAATGAAATTAACAAATAATACGAACTGAAGGCATCTAAAGGCCATCAATGGCACCTGGAGATGCCAGGGGCAAACCGTTCATGCTCAATCTCCGAAGGCGTTGAACTCCATTTAATCATTAAATGCTGTTGTGCGAGAGATTACAACACTGGAGATTCGACAGCAAGTTGTCCATATGAGTGATGCAATTGGACTGCAAGTAAAATCTAGTGAAGGCGTCACCTCCAAATTCTTGATCTCGGGTCGTGCGCGTTTCATTGCATTCTGCAAAAATGAATGGCAGGTTCTGGTGTTCCGAAGGCTCCATTAGATTCCATTAGCATGCCAACATGGAGAGACATTTTTGACCATTTTTGTGGCTGTTCTCTTGTTGCATTGAGTCACGGAGGCTGGAAGGTCAACACAGCAATCTCGAACCACAACACTTGCACTCTTACACTCTTGCACTCCTGATGAATTCTCAAGTATGAGTAAAGCTTCCCTCGGGCCAAATTCAAGGCAGAAGCAACGAAAACATACGAAAACGATCTGAACTCTCTTGGTAACCCTGGCAATTCAATGAATTCAATGAATTTGGGCGATCTTCTGCAGAGCTGATCAAAGGATTTTCATTCTGTGGGCCATGGGATTCTCAGTGGGCGAAGCATGGCAATGCAATGGCTGTTCGGAATCTTTGGAACATGGCCATCACATCCATCACTTTGCTGAGCTTTCTTCCTCATCCGTATGCAACTGGTTGAACTGGTTGCATGATTTCTCAACAGGGTCAAGCTCTTCACTCATATGATTTCACAATGTTTCACATATAGATAGACAGTATCCTGAGTCTGCGGCGGCTGCGCGTTTTAGCACGTACACACTTTCATAGCTCCTTAGTGCCAGGCAATGTTTGACCAAGGAACGCAGCCTGTATCTGAATCTTTTTTTGCATTCAACTGACAACAGACTCTTAATCAGCGAAAACATGAAGTCGTGCTTTCAACGCTTGATCAGCGTTTCATAAGTTGGATCCTGTTGGAAGTTGACACTTTAGACATCTTTAGACAATATCAAAACATAAGCTTCCATGACTCTTAGAATGGAGGTACGGAACATCAGTGAAAGCCAATGACAAGCGATTTCAAAATCCTAGAGCTGGAACAGTCCTGCAGCTGTGACTATTTCTATTTTTTTTTGGGGGGATGCAACCTGTCATTACTTGCAAGCATCGCTTGACCGACAAAACACGTCACACATGCATAAAAAATATATACCCTCTGGTAATTTAACATAGCTATTGAAAATGGCCATTTATAGTGAGTTTTCCCATTAAAAATGGTGATTTTCCATAGCTATGTTAGTTTACCAGAGGGTAACAATGCCACAGTATGGCATGGTCATTCCATCAAGAACTGATTCCATTGGCATAGTCCATCATAGTCCGCTATTTCTCCTACAGAAAAAAACGATTCCGGCAGTCGCAGGAGAGGCGCGCTCTTTGTTTCGTCATTCTGCTTTTGAGTGAAGAGAATGTCACTTGCCCTTGCCTTTGCCTCTTCCTCGTCCTTTGCCTGTCCGACCTTGTTGCCTGGTTGGTGGTGACGAGAGGACTTCTTCCCCTCCCTCTGTGTTGGCAAACGTCACAGATTCTTCATCTTTGGCCCGGCTTGAAGGCCTTTGCTTCATCCGACTAGCAAGAAGATCCAAAGCTTCTTGAACTTTCTGGGAGTGTGGCCTTGCCCGTGCCCGAGCCAAAGTGTCTTTGAACATGTGCATGTTCCCTTCAAAGAGAGGCACACCACAATGGCGAGCACGGGCCCTTCTGCCTTCGTGTGGTCGAATGGACAAACCTGTGGATCCATCGTAAGCCTTCTGCCAGTCTTTTCTCCACTTTGGATCTTGCGGCGAACACACAAGGACGAGAACCTTCACAAGTTCTTCTCGGCGAAGCGCTTGATACATCAGCAAGGTCGTAAGTCTACGGTTGCGGCGAGAGTACAAGCCCAAATGCTGGTCAGGACCCCGATGCAAAAACACTGGAAGCGGGTCTTCTTCGGTTAATTCAAGCGGTGTCAGCCTTTCACGGAAGAGTTGCTCAAAAAGCTTGAAAATGGACTCTTCTGCATGTTCGTGGTCGTCTCCGAAAGCAAGCTGGGCATTGATGCCGTTGTGGGTCCACCGTAGGGCTTGGATTGGAACCTTGGCCTGCATCTCTGGTCGGAGATTGGGGAGGGTGTCTCTGAGAAAGTCGGCCAGTTCATCACAGGAAGGCATCACTTGCGAAAATGGCTCAAGCTTCGATTGGTGTTCAGCCGCAGCAAGCTGGCATCTGAGGTCGACGACTTTCATTTGAAGGGTGCGCTTTTCAGCTTCACTGGCATCCAATTGCGCTCTTGATGCCTCAAGACCTGCCAAGCTATCTGTCAGTTGAGACCTGACTTCATCGACTTCCCTTTGAAGGGTGCCCTTTTCAGCTTTGCAGGCATTGAATTGAGATCTTGATTCCTTATAGCAAAAAAGTCCCAGTCCTTGCAAGACTGACGAATCGCAATACCAATTGGCCGGTATTCAGTTGTGCCTCTCGCGTTGCCCACGCACTGGTCACAGATCTGCTGATCACATCGGCTGCAAGACAATATGGTACGCATGCCTTGGCTCTTGCCCTTGTCATTGCAAGATGGGCAAAGTTCTGTTTCGCAATAGCTACAACAAAGGGAGTCCTTCTCCTTTCCCTGGATGTTGCACCGCTCACAGACATGCCGATTACATCGATGGCAGCCACCCTTGTGAATGCGAAGACAACGCAAACAGAGTTGCTGGTCGCAATGATCACATTGCCACACGCCACCTTGGCTAACTTTCTTCGTACAAAGATTGCACACCTGCCGATCACAGTAACTGCAAGAAAATATGGCAAGCATGCCTTCTCCCTTCCCCTTGTCATTGCAAGACTGGCACAGTCCTACTGCATCGCAATGCTCACAGCCTAGAATCCGGTCCTTCCCTTCGAATATGCATCGGTCACAGACCTGCCGATCACATCGGTCGCAACCCCAGACAGCACATTTCAACTCACAATGCAGACACAGTTGCGTGCCGCAATGAACGCATTGCAACACGCCTTTGCCCTTCCCTTTCTTTGTACAAAGGTCGCATGCCTGAAAATCACATTGGCTGCAAGCCGCGATGATTCCATAGTCTCCGCCGCTGGCCCAGTCATTGCACCCCACACATCATTCGGAGCAAAGCTGACAGCTCAACATACCACGGCCCTTGCCCCAGAGCTCATGTGCGCAAGGGTCACACCAGTGATGTTTGCAACGGTCACAAGCACCTGGTTGAAGGCAGCATCGAGATGTACAACCGGCCCACACAACTGGTTTTCACGAGGATGCGACTAGCCAATGTAGATGTGGGTGAAGCAGAATCAGAAATACATAGAAATACTTCATTCCATGGCCAGGATGTGCATCAATGCCACTGCTACAGCGACACTTTTTTTTGATAGAGCTTGACAGCAATGATGCTGCACTTCGGCCAGCTAAAAAAGCAGCTTGTCTGCAAGGGAGGCGCCGCAGCGATGGGATGACACAACGTCTGACAGCGTGCAAACGGCACACGGAAGGTGCAAACACATCTGGTTGGTGGTATACCTACCCCTCAGAAAAATATTAATGGGAAGGATTATCCCATATATTATGGAAAATAGAAAATGTTCCAAAATGTTCCAAACCACCAACCAGACATACGCTCTGCTCAAACTTTTCCTCAGCACTTGGCCATGGCAGAGTCTCCAGACTCAAGGTGTCCTGAGCTGGAACGCTTCGGCAGAGCAGCGATTGGCTCTTCGCAGATCCACACCCACTGCCTTCTACATTGACCAGACAAGACAGAATGCATCCCCTACATCCAAATTCACCTGAGTTGTGTCCCATCCAAATTCACCACAGGTCAATAGGATTCAGTCGGTCCTCCAACTTCCAGTTTTGTGCCAACAGGTCGAAGAAGTGGTTGTCACCGTTGACACCACCTCGACCTTCCCCAACATAGATGAGGGTCTCCCCCTTGTAACGCTGCAGGCACCTGCCAATCGGCCCGCAGACGTATTATACCCATACAAAATGATTCTGCTGTTGAGCACTCTCTTCATGGTCCCAGGTGAGGTGATGTGCCCAAAAATGGGGTACAGTAACAGTACCCGCAAGCAGCCTTCCCCCGACTGAAACAACGAGTTTGATGGCTCTCGGGCATTCCCAATGTTTGGAACATCAACAGATCTTATTGTCTGCTCCACTATGAGCGCCGTGCTTAAGTCACATCATGCGGGAAAAGTCACATCATCGCCATGGCACGGCAGCGATACAGAAAGTCACATCAGGTAGTGGAAAGTCACATCAGGGAAGAAGAATCACCATGGCACAGCCTGTTTCATCTATAATTAGAGATTTAGTTAAAAGTAGCCGAAGCATTGCGCACAGCAAGCAGCAGCAAGCAGCAGGCAAGAAGCAAGCAAGCAGCAAGCAAGCGGCAAGCAAGCAGCAAGCAAGCCAGCCAGCCAGCAAGCCAGCCAGCCAGCAAGCAGCAGCAAGCAGCAGCAAGCAGCAGCAAGCAGCAGGCAAGCAGCAGCAGGCAAGCAGCAGCAGGCAAGCAGCAACCAGCGTTTGCCCCCTTGAAAGAATGAACAAATATAAGCTTTAAAAATCAACGCGATACTAAAAATTGAACTTTTTCCAGCCGCACGGCCTCCCGATACGACTTTTAGAAGCTGTCAGCCCAGCTGCGGCCTGGATGCCATTTCACCAGGTGGAGGGTACACCATCAGCAAGGTTCGCCCTGCGCTTTGGGAGACGGCCGCCTTGCCCGGTGCGCCGGAAAAGCATGGAGCGGGCACGTCATAAAGCCAAGATCAATCGTCACCTCATGTCTGCTCTACCCATGTTAGTCTTTCTAGGAGGCTACCTGTTTGTGCTGTCCGCTTCCGTGATGATATGGCCAACAACTTTTAGATATTATATCGTTACTGTAAGCTAGCATTCGCTTCCAAATCAATATGCATCTCCACTATCTTGTCCTTCCCAATATGTCTTGCCATCCTTCAGCTGTGTTCTAGGCTCCCAAACTTCGGCATCTGCTTGTTGCACATCAGCCCCTGGAACCACTAACCTGACTCACAGTGGCAGTTGCCATTCGGCGAATAACAAACCAATGGTGGAATGGAATTGCTCAAACCAGCTCAAGAAATTATATGTGATGGCAATGGCAACGGAAATGGATGGAAATATCAATGACGACGACGATGATGAGGAGGAGGGAGGATGAGGAGAAGGAGGAGGAGGATGTCTCTCCATGACTCTCCAAATGGGACAACTTGCTGTCTCTTTCATGGCCCGAAAAAGAACCACGCCTGGAAGATGCTGCATCGAAACGACTGGGGCTCGAGAGGTTGTCAAAAGCAACAACCTGAGACAAAGCATCCTTGAGCATGATACGTTGACTGTCCAGTGCCCCTTCAGAGACAACCACGCTTACATCATTAAAGCTCCAGAAATGGTGCCATAAAGATCCACCTAGCCAAAAATTCGGTACATTCCTAATCAAATTTCGGTTAAAGATCCACCGTTTCGTGGTTGGGTCCAAGATTTCTGATTCTCGACCAAGTGGATCCAAGTGACATCAGCACCACGTCTGCGCAGCTCTGCTTGCCATTGACCTTCACCGGCTCCAACCTGTAACAAGGCCCGCAGGTGAATAAATTTGGACATTCTCCCAATTTAATCCAATTTATGCAGATGTTTGATGATGTCTGATCTAAAAATGATCCAAGACACGCAAAGCTGCACTTCAATGTCTAGTTTATTTGTCCATCTCTCAAAATATCTTGTTCTGAAAGGAATCACAACATCCCACCACTGGTGGCCAGTAGGATCTGACCTCCACTAAGGGTGAGTAGGACAGGAGTTGCTGCATCACTTCCTCATTGCCACAAGGAATGCAGACTCATGGCTCAAACCTCCGGTTTTCACACCAAGAATGGCTAGGGATTTTATGGATGTTCATCTCAGAAGTCTGATGGTTCCGTAGATATTGAATGATATTGACCCATGCACTTGTCTTGCCATACCTCAACTAACCCATAACAAAACCATTCATGTCGGTTTGATGTGATGTAGTCTGTCCGCTTTACCAGCCAGGTCTCTGACTTCGGTCCACTTGACGTTGCCGAAGGTCTGCCGCCTGTTGAAAGAAGTGATGGTCTCACAGTAAATGTTGGATGGCTGTCTGGATGTCCCAGGCAAGAGACACAAAGGAATGTTTAATTGCTGTCATTCCAAAGTGCGCATCATACAGATGGCTGAAATTCATCATCATAGAGGGTCCCTATTCTTTTCTGTTGATTTCAAGCCAAGCCCAACCCATGGAAGCCCTCCTCCCAGACGGAAACTCCAAACTCCCTCCCAGGGCCTTTGCTGCAGCTCTTCTCGAGAAATCGAGGGATACATCACCTGATGTGCCTCCTCCACCAGCTGCCCGTGTAACTTCAGCAGGGACGGCTGGGCAGCGGCGCCGTTGCCGCCTCAGAGGCTTTCATGGGATGGGGGCGCTTGGCTGTGCCAAAATGATGCTTGGTTGAGGGGAGGAGAAGTTTGAAGCACATATATATATTATATATATATATCTATCTATAAACCCATGGCAGGCAAATAGTTCAGATGTTCTGTCAGAGTTGCTTTCGACCTGTGGCCCAGCTGTCTCCAAAAAATGGAATCGACCTGTGGGCTCCGGCCATGTTGCACCAGGATCTCTTTGGATCGCCTCAGATGAAAAACCGGTTTGAGGCCGCACGATTTTGGCACCAGCTGGTGACTAGGACCAGCTACCACTCTGAAAAATGGCGTATGCCATTTAGGAAATGGTTGATGAATGTTGACGATCACTCTTGTTTATCATTGTTTATCCCATTATTCCCGCTTAAAAAGCTGTCATCTGAAGATTGCATTATCCAATTAGCCATTGGAAGACGCATCCAAATAGCTAATCTACAGAAGAAATTCGAAAATGATCGCTGAAAAACATCTGCCCTGTGTTGATCGATGGCACTGCCACTGCCTTCCACACCGTTGAGTCTGGAACCCTTCGGCTGAGGCCATGATGCTCCGGAGACGCATCTCCCTGTCCTTGGTTTTTACTAGTACAAGTCAAGTCCGTAGAAATAGAGTAAATTGGATCAGTTCCTATTTTCTATTGAACATGAAATATCAGGCAAAACAAGCACTAAACTAAATCATGTCTTTTCTCTTAGGTGAAGACAGCATGCACAAATCCTTGCAACACACTAACCACGACGAGCTCACACATGTCCAAAGAGGCTGGCCATGTGAATGGCTAGTCTACAATTCATTTAGGTGGGTCCCAAAATTTAGGAACTCTTGGTACAACCAAAATTGGCTCCTTCCAAATGGAAACACCCAACATTGTTGGAATTTTGTTGGTTCCAATTTTGAGACATCTCCAGTGCAGAAACTGGGAACCCGGACCCTCCTTGCAAGGATGGCTTCAGGTTCCAAGCCCAAGAACAACCTCAGGTGCTGTCAACCAGTTGGGGTACATCCAGTTTGGCCTCAAAATGGAGTAATCACATTGTTTTTTTAGGCAGGTTGTGCCAATTTCCGGGGGAAAAGTGATGCAAAAAACATCAAAAAACCATGAGATTTTTCAGGGATTCGAAGTTTTGAGGCGACCCCACGTTTCAGGCATCACAGTTTCCAACAGCTGGAAGCGAGTCATCTTTCGTCCGCACCTTGCCCTGGCATCCACCCGTGCTTCCTGGGAAAAAATCCGCGACCCCGTTTGGGACGTTTCGTCCATGGGAAAAGGGGATATATATCGGATATCATGGGGTATAGATCTATATTTAACCGTATTTAACCATTGTTTAATGGGGATACAAGGGGATATCATGGGGTATAGATACGGTATAGATCCATTGTTTAAAAACACACCGTTCCATCTTTCGGGTAGACGAAATATCGCCAAAGACTGCTTGCAACTTGAGTGACGGCCCCAGCGGCAAACACCGTTTTTGTAGCAGAGTCGATCGAAAATTGACAGGATCCCCAAATGTCAGGTGACGAAAATCAGTTCCCTTGGATGATCCTCTAAACAAACCCAGTGAGGTAAATATCTTGGTATATCCCCATGTTATCCTGTCTGGCCTCAAAGAAGGTGTCATGAAGCTCTTTGACAGCAAGACCTCATCGCTGTCGCGATCAACTGCTGGGGTTTGGCTAAGCTCCCTCTCTTCCAGGATCTGACATGGGTTTCATGCAGATGGCGAAATCAGGCACTACTTCTCATGATGCTGAACAAACACGCGCAGAGGACCAAGTCCATAGACCTGTTCACATGATACATATACCTCATCGTCACAATCACCACCGGCTCCCTTATCAGCTGTCAACGGTTTGGCAAGTGCCAATTCGATCCCTGTTAGCCCTGTCACTTACAGTAGCTGCTCATCGGATAGCTCGATCAAATGCCCAAACCAGCTGTCCGTTCATGGAACCAAGAGCTTACAACTGGTGTGCCCATTGTCAAGAGTCCAATCAAGAACAGCAGTATCACCTCTACGCTTGAACTTAACCATTTTGCCTTCACTTTGGTTCAAAATGGCTCTGTTCAAGTTGCTCAAACCTTTGAAGCACCTGAGATACCAACCAAGTCCCAGTGCCACTGATGAGCCGCGAAGGAGTCGCCAAGCAGTTTGGCCTTCGTCAGGGACACGGCAGTTGGGTGGTGGGTGGGAAATGGATGTCCATCCAAAATTAAGCATCCAAATAACTGGAAGCTGTGGATCTTCATCCCCCCAAATATGTCAGATTTATGCATTGACCATCATTGACCCATCCAACTGTCTAAAACTTCCCATAGGATCTATGGCCCTGAACTAGAAACAAACCAGCCATTTGAGGATGTTTACTCATGTCGTAGGCAGTGTAGGCAGTGAAGGCATAGGTGAAGACTGGCTAGCCCAATGGGAGCCCCAGCGAGCTCGGCCACCGGCCATGATAAGACCAGGCCCATGGGTCAAAAATGCTGACAGGTCTATGGGATGTTCAGGAAAGGATGGGGCATGGGATGGCTGCTGGAAAATGGAAAAGCACGGTGATTCCTTGAGTAGATTGGATAGACACCTGGGGTGATGGATAGATAAACCTCTTGAAACCAGCGCAAGTAGGGAGGAAAGATATGTCGAAGCTGGTTTGAAGCTTGCGACAGTGTCATGACATGGCATTGGCCTCGCTTTTGGCAGCAGCTGATGTAATCCAAACAGAAGGCGTGGCAGCATGGCTTTGTGTCCGCATTAGCATGCCAAATGCTGCTTGCTGAGACAAATAACAGCTTCTGCATGTGCAATTTTTTTGGCACTCAGCATCACAGAATGTGCGAAGCGCTTGCCAGACCACCTGGTGCAGTTGACTCATCGATTCAAGTCTGTTGGTTGCAGAAACACTGAACCCAACCAGCCTGTATCTAATCTAAGCCTCTAAGCCCTTCAAAAGTATATAGAATATCATATAATCACTACTTAACCCATCTTAACCCTTCTGTTCACCTGTAAGCTCCAGCTGGGTTTTCGATGGGATCAAGATATGGTGTGACATGGTGACATACTCGGGGTAGACTTAGAGTCGAGGTTGCAAAGAAGAACAATATAACATTATCGAAGGAAGTTTAGAAGTTAAACTTCCGACAATATGGGCAGATGAAAAGCAGAGCAGGGCAGAGGCAGAGAGAAGAGAAAGATTAGAAGAGAGAAGATCACTGGTAACATGATTAAATTGCTGGAGCGAATATGTTTCAAACCAACATGCAATGTTGCAAGAGCAGAACGTGGCAATTCCGCGTATCTTTTTCATCGAAGCCGACAGATCCCTGTCGCAGTTTTTTCAAATGCTCTCCTCATGCGGATCAACCACCACCACAACCACAGGGCAAAACAATCTGAGGGCCATTGGATGTGTTCCAGTGGCACTGGATGTACAAGTGCTGAGCATTCAGCCCAACTGCAGCTCTTGCATCCGCAACATCTCTTCCTCCACTCCATCACTCTCTCCTTCCATGCCATTCTCCATACCAGTAGAAGTCTGCAGGTCTCCTGGGGTAGATTGTTTGGAAGGTTGGGATCTCAGTCGTTCCTTCTTACGACGTTTCTGCTCAGCTCGTGATAGACGTCCACTGGAGGTCTCTTGGGATGCTTGAGAGCTCTCCTGCGGCGCAGGCCTCAGGATGTGGAGTCGTCGCTGGTCACCAACTCCAGTTGACATGTGCGTCAACTGGAATTCATTGGCCAGCTGGTGCAGTGCATACCTTTCCGTTGGTCGCAGACCTTTGAAGCTCAACTGCCTTCCCTGTGGAAGTGCAGCAAGCTGTTCACGCCACTGGAGAAGTTTCGCTGGTGCCGGAGCTTCTCCATTCACAGCTTTGCGCAGTTCCGTGTCCTCTGGGTGGGCATTCTTGGCTTCGGGCCGACGGAGCTGGGTCGCGCCGTGCGCGAAGTTGCACTTGGTGCCATTGCGGCAATAGCCACGGAGCCAGTGCTCGCACAGAACGGTCCGCTTGTTGTTCATGGCACTGCTCGGCTCCAAATCTCTTGAGCCTGAATGGCTTGTCACGTTAGGGAGCTCAACTTAGGTAACCCTCACGGTGATTGTTTCTGATGATAGCAACCAAGGAGTTTCAGCATCTCTCATTGCCCTTATTCCAAAGACAGACTCATAAATCTTCAAGTTTCCAGGCACTGGTTCATATTCAAAGAATACTCCTTTAGACGATTTGATCAGACTTGGAAAGCCAACTTTAAGCCAACTTTCCCACTACCGAGCAGCCCATCGACCCATCGCTTCTTTTCAAGCTCTTTCAGCTGGCAACGGCTCCCTCTCGCAATCTAAGGTGGTTCCCTTGTGCGGATGCACCACTGCAGGGCAATACCTGGGATCCCAAATGACTCCAGCTGTTATCTTAGCTACCACCAGGGCACAGACCTGGAATGACCTGGAACTTTAAAATCTATTGAAATCCTGATTTTCCAAGCCAAATCAAGTAATTAGTCCACTAGCTGCATATAGTCCAAGCATGTCCAAGCAGTTTCCCATGCAAGTGAAGCAACTAATTATTCACTATTTGTCAAAAAATGGTATGTACATGAGGTCAATCATGGTGAATACAGTGTGAATACCATAGTTTCTGCCAATCTGAGGAGCTTCATGCATCCACTCTTGCAGCTCGACCAGCACCCGAAGCCAGAGGAACACTCCTGACGCCGCAGAGCGCGACCCGCTCGCGCCAAGGGACCATCCAAATGGGTCCTGTTGAAGCAACTGGTCATATCTTGGCCCTAAAAATTGGAACCCCCAAAAATATCAAAAAATCATGGGTGATCAATCATTATCAATGATTATCATTTTATATCATTTTCTTCATGGTGGTAAATCTCCACCAGTTTTTGACATAAACCCCAGCATGGCCCAGCCTCACAGGGTCGGGCCCACAGAAGCTGCGACTTTCGCCACACGGACCACTGGGGATTCCAGTACTCGTTCAGGTGGGCGACCATAAAACCTCGCTGAGATCTTCTGAGGACATCATCAACTCGATTCAAATTTCAGGATGGTTCAGGTAGGACTAGACCTGCAACGAACTTGAGTGCTTTCATATTGTTATTGCAACCAATCTTGTCAGGTTTGAACCAATCTTAAGTCAGGTTGGCTTCCTCCGGCGTGACCAGCCTATGCAACTATTCTACAGATCCAAGTCGCACTCTGTTGCAAAAATGCTTCCAAGTCGCGAAGATGTTCGATCAATGATCGATTGGGTCCACACCCACAGCTGGATTTACCTCAGCGTCAAGTCATCTTGGGCTGTCAGCCACCCTCATCCAGCCCTGGCTGCCTACAGTTTAGGTTCCACCCATCCTGGTGATCCCAAACCCATCCCCATCCAAACTTGGATATCCTCAAACCCAAACCCCCAAAACCCAGGAGGAAAATCCCATAGTCCATGGTTCCTCCTCACTTTCCCATCAAACTTGCCATCAATTGGGGCATCCAAAAATCTCCCGAAAATCTCCCCAAATCTCCCATATTTGGGGCCAGCCGCATGAGTCCAAACAGGACAAGCAATGCAAATTCCTTCGCCAGAGATCGTCCACTTTGGGTCGATGCAAGGCATGGTCCAGGTCCAGGAAGTATCCTGTGATCCTTGTGGTCAGAATGGGGAAATCTGGGCGACACGACGCGCCTTGGAAGGTATGTTTCAAGTGTTCAAACCTCAGGGACTCACAATAAACTGAGACATTCTGTAGGATATGTTTCTTTCTTATCTTCTGGATGTGTATCCGTTCGTGGATATCATGATTTTCGGATGAGCGCCAAAATTCCATCAGCCGTAGATTCCGGATCGCATTAATCACTGCGCTGAACCCAAACAATACTGATTCCTTCCAGCTAGTAACCTCTCTAGCAGACCCCAAAATCAATAGATCCCCTGAACCAGGGCTCTTGAGTTCATCTTTTTAGAAGATGCCGGGATGCGTCGTTTCGTTCTGTTTGATGGACATAATGGACATTCCCCCAAACATCCCAAAACCCTTCTGCTTGCCACGGGTCTGCTGAACTTCCGGTGATCGCTTGACTACCAAGCCGTTGGCCAGCGCGAAATCTTCCCAGCACATGTCTTGGACCGCGTACATTGCCTCAAGATCCTCAGCAACGCCAATCCTCCAAGTTTTTTGCTGAAAAATGATAGACATGGATGAAAAGGATGAACATGGAATGATACATGCTTTCAACATGGCCATCTTTGGGTGTGTTTTTTGTGATGATGTTTTCGAAATACACCATTCATGTACCAAAACATCGTCGTAGATGATTTTTCTTCTGGTACGCAACAAATTCCTCAGCCCCAAACTCCAGGTTCTGAGTCGGAGCATTTCAACATCACGTGAGGAATCTCACCCCAAGGGATTGCAGTCAGGGATCTGTTTCACTGGTATTCTCCAGAGCAGCCAGGAAAGATTTGATCCTTGTGGCAGGTTCCCAATATGGCAGGAAAACCAAGAGTTTTGTTGGGAACCAAAAGGCATTGTCACAGCTCTTGGCGGGATTGCACCGTGGGTTTTTCCTAATGGAGCTCTCAATTTGGAGAATCCCAGGGTAAAATCGAACTGAACAACTTCCAAGCTAGCACAGCTATCAAAAGCCGGCCGGGGCTCTTCACAGCACTGGCAGGTCCAGCAGAAAAGCCTCTTCTCGCTGCATAGCGTGCAGCTTGCCTGCAATTGGTGTAATCTCCAATGTGAAGAGAACACCGTATCAGAAGATTTCAGGTTACCCTCGTGTTCTTTCGATACCAGTAGCTGCACCTACACCGGCGCAAAAGTTTCCTTTTTGGGATCATCCGAATTGTTCGGATCATCTTGTCCCCCCATGCGTTGCAGCACACCTCTTCCGTCTGGCGTCGCCAGGACTCATCTCCTCTGGTTTCCTCGAGGTTTCGAAGCTGGGGTATCAAACCCCCAAAATCAAGAAATTTGGTCCATTTTTGTTGGAAGACAACCAAATAGTGCTAGTACATGTAGCAAAATCTTGCGACTGATGGAAAGACCCGCTGGTAACTAATCCCATGAAATTAAGCAAGGACTTCTGGACAACATCGACCAAATTTGATTCATCTAGTTTCAGTGGGTCCCAATGGTTTGACATGATTGTACATTGTACTCTCATATTCACACCAGGGTTTGTCCAAAATGGGGTACAATACCCGTATCTATCACTCCATGATTGTTGTCCCCCGTAAAAGGTGCCAAACGACCACAACATATGACATTCACCAAAATACTATGTCCTAAATCCATCCAAATCCAAGCTAAAATGGCCAGATGTTCCATCTCTGACACCCAGCATCTTTCGGATCTGTGGATATGAAGTTGTCCATTACTCAAACCACCTGTTGACATGAGATGTATAGCTTCACTTTTTTGCTGTCCACTGACTTGTAGGGTTGTCCACTTTGGCCCCGGCATTGCCAGGATGACAGGCCGTGAAGCTGCTCGGATCTACCACATTATGGCTCAAGTCAAAATAGGTTGCAGCTGCGCGCTGCAATCATACCAGCTTCATAACCCAAGGTTATGAGCCACCGCGCTGCTACTGTGTGAGCCATGTCGATGTTGCAGCGCCGACGAGCTGGGCAGCAGACGACCGATGAGACTTTGGATCGGCTGAAGTTCAATGTGAACGGGAGATTGAGGAGCAGGAGTGGAGTAGAAGAACATCTGCCTCTACAAGAGCTCTCTCAGTGCCTCGACAGTTGGAAGCCGGAATTCGTAGACTGGAGCTCGGGCCGCCTGCTGAACCTGGACGACGCGATGAACATGCAAGGGCGACCGAGCATGCCGAGCCTGCCACTGAGGAGCCTCAAAGGCGTGCGAAAAAGGTGGACGAGGGTCCAGCAGATGAACCTCGTGACTATACCCGGGCCGTGACCCGCCTGATGATGGACCAGATGGTGGAGCATCAGGAGCCGCAGTAAAAGCTTTGCGAGTTTCTACAACGGCTCCGCGAGCTTCTCCGGCAACTCAGCAATCCGAAGAAGCTCCACGTGGTGGCTCTCAACCATGGACAGCGGCAGAGTACCAGGTCACGGTTGGTTGATCCGCAGCCACAAGGAACAGCGGAAGCGTCTGTTTCATCCTTTGCACAAGGGTGCAGTGCACCAATTCAGGGTGAGAATCTGGAATTGGACCGCGTCACAGTGGGGTTCAACCAGAGCACTGGGGAGCGCTTTGTGTTAGAGGATCGTTGGACGGCTGCTGTAAGAGACCCCCAGAAAGACCAGTGGAATGGTTGGACGTTCTTCCGGGTTAAATCTTTCAATGTGCCTGGAGGTAACGGAGATGACCATCCTGATCGAGTTCGAGGTGATCCTTCTGAACATGTTGGAGGTGATCCTCCTGAACAAGTTTGAGGTGATCTTTCTAAACAAGTTCGAGCTGATCCCTATGGAAACTTGGCTATGAAAGGGCGACGGCAGCAAGTGCCTCAGCAGATGCCGGCTCCTGGGTATGGCCGTGGTACGGCAAGGGATCGTGCCCGCCCAGTGGTTGATGACTTGGAACGCTGGGGAGTCGTTGGTGGTGAAGATGCCGATAATGATGCTTGGAACCACGTAACCGACGTCTGAAAGGCTGCAGCTGGGAAATTAGTTTTGAGTTTTTTCATCGGTGGCTGGTCAAGAATGACCAGAGGGGAGTGTGGATACGAAGTTGTCCATTACTCAAACCACCTGTTGACATGAGATGTATAGCTTCACTTTTTTGCTGTCCACTTGCTTGTAGGGTTGTCCACTTTGGCCGGGCATTGCCAGGATGACAGGCTGCGAAGCTGCTCGGATCTACCACATTATGGCTCAAGTCAAAATAGGTTGCAGCTGAGGGCACTGCAATCATACCAACCTCATAAGCCAAGCATCAAAAAGGCGACCTTTCCGGGTGCAAAGGCGCCACCTGAACAAGTGATGTTGGCAGAGTTGGCACATGTTGGAGTCCCCTAGGAACTGCCGTTGAGTATGAGATCTATTCATTCTGGGTGGCCATATGAGGATATGTAATGTAATATAGTTCTAAGAGGACGGGATTAGAATTGTTTCATACCATTTCATCATCAGATCATAGTTTGTCATATCTTAGTCATGGTTCATCTTATTCAATTGTCATGATAATATTTGATGATCTTTCAGCCATCCAAACCTCAATGCTGGTCAGCCACAATGAGTGTTCTTGATGTTGCCCATGGTGATCATGTCCGCATCCTGGGATAACAATCCAACGTTCTTTGCAAACTGCTGGATAAAAAATCGGGAAACATCTCGGCTTTACGTCACCAATACTGACATGGATATGTCTCAACAATATACCCTCTGGTAATTTAACATAGCTATGGAAAATCACCATTTTTAATGGGAAAATCCACTATAAATGGCCATTTTCAATAGCAAACTGTTAGTTTACCAGAGGGTAGAACCAACTGCCAACTGATCCACAAAGATTGACATGTTCGGTGAGCGGATTCTTCGGATGGTGAAAAATTCCAATTCACCACCCTTTCCATCACCAAGGAACTGGAAAACCCTTCAAAGGTCTCAACATGCGCGTATCCTCGGGGCGGTAAACGACGATCACAGCGCACAACTGAAAACAAAGATGCGATGAAACATTGTCCGGCACATTGAGGTGTTTCTCAAACATTTATCCCATCGATTATGTACGTTATACCCTATTGATCTCATTTTTCACATCCATCCTTCATACTTCGATCTCATATTCCAAAATTTGAATATTGGTCAACCCCGCCACAACAATGCCCGCGACTGCAGCCCAGCAGCCTCTTCCCAAATCATCCTCAGCAATGGCAGTGGATTGTGACCCTGTTTTGTCATCCCATTCTTGAACATGATCCGGAAACCATAGGCACAAAAGATCGCTGCACATCCGATTTTTTCCGATTTTTTTCCGGGCTTCGGAAACTTCAAAAGTACACGGAATGGCGAGTGCAGTGGTGCAGCTGGAGATGTTCCACAACGGGCGTTGGGCTCACAAGGTTCCTTGAAGCGTAGACTGGCGCTCGCGTTGATTCTTGGACCCATGCACACGTCACGGGAAAAAGTAAGACACCGATCAGGAAAACACAGGATGGCCGCACGTGGAGGCTAATGATTGATGATTTTTGTCCATGGCTGAGTTTTTCACCCAGGGAACGGTACAAAGGTTCAAAGAGTGACGTTACTACCTCCCCTGTGACTTTCTTGGCGGTCGCTGCCAAGCCAATGTCATCAATTGGGATCGCCTTCAAAAAAACATGGTATGATGTAAACGGCTCTAAAATCATTTTTTGGGCGATCCCGATGTCATGTTGGGGGGTCAGTGGGAGGCACGTGGGAGACCATAGCTATCCCATGTGGTGTTGGGGGTAGGCGGGAAGGATGTAGAAAACCATCTTGGATACCAACCACACCGACCACTTCAGAGTGGAAGGTGGAAGTTTCAGAGAGCACAGCCATGCCAAAGCCTGCAACCTTGGCAGTGCCTTTGGCGTCAAGCAGCATTGTCGAGCTGTCGCGGTGCGAATGCAAGCAGGTCCTTCACATGCTCATGCTTTCCCATGCATCATGCCAACACACTCCAAACTGTTTGAAATAAAACTAAATACTTTGATATATTGATTTTATATTTGTAAAGCGGTGATGATGCGGGTGATGATGTGAGTTGATGTGAGGTGGTGATGGATGTGAAATGGTGTTGATGTGAGGTAGTGGCAATGTGAAGTGGTGATGATGCAAAGTGATGACTCTGTGAAGTGGTGATGATAAGAAGCGTTGGTGGTGTGAAGCTGTGCTGGTGTGAAGCGGTGATGATGCGAAGTGACGATTGTGTGAAGCGGTGATGATGTGAAGTGAAGATTGTGTGAAGCGGTGATGATGTGAAGTGACGATTGTGTGAAGCGGTGATGATGTGAAGAGGTGTTGGTGTCCAGTGGTGATGAGAAGGTGCTACTGAGACTTTGCGTAGCCCTGAGTTTCTTGACGGAACTTCCTTCAATTCTTCAGTCTAACTACCCAGGTTCCCGTCCCATAGCTGGCCGTGTGGAATTGTGGTGGCGGCGTGTATCTCTTGTCAACGTCTCTTCGTTCTAGACTTCCATTTCCCAGGGTAATTGCGATCATTTGAAGGTTTCCTGTGTTATAAGGATTTTAGCAATGTAAATTTCCCTGCGCTTCGGACGATTTCCAATGGTGGTCTTTAATGCATTATCATTTTGAGTCACGTTTCGCAGTGTTTAACACTTGAACGCCTTCAAGGCAAAAAAACAAACTAATTTTTTTAAGAACGCATTTGGTCACTTTGCAGTCAACAAAGACAGGAGTTTCTGCAAAAAAACTGCAACATATGTCAAATAACGTAATAAAAAGATATGGATTAACATCAAGAGCGGACTATCAATAACATAGTAACAAGATATGTAAGAACGTCCATAACATAGTATCAAGAACTTAGTCACAAGATATGTAAGAACATAGCGTAGTAACAAGATATATAAAAGGTCCACAGCCTACTATCAAGAACGTCATGTGAAAACGTAAAGGAAAGAACGTTATTGCCCCACCCCACCCCACCCAAACCCCACCCAAACCCCAACCGAAAGAAGGTCAACAACCAAGAAAACCAAGAACATTATGTGAAGAATGTAGTAAAAAGAACGTTATTGCCCCACCCCACCACACCCAAACCCCAACCGAAAGAAGGTCAACAACCAAGAAAACCAAGAACATTATGTGAAGAATATAGTAGAAAGAACGTTATTGCCCCACCCCACCACACCCAAACCCCAACCGAAAGAAGGTCAACAACCAAGAAAACCAAGAACATTATGTGA